>Ga0256371_100043_pt1 | contig 23045 bp, 15 predicted proteins | sample SI3MviralmetaG_FD_190079 | JGI IMG/M metagenome (GOLD analysis project Ga0256371, IMG submission 190079) | Sea-ice brine viral communities from Beaufort Sea near Barrow, Alaska, United States - SI3M | ecosystem: Environmental > Aquatic > Marine > Coastal > Brine | place: USA: Alaska | collected...
GATCGTAAAAACCACCGGATTTTTAAGGAACAGAGCAACCAATGTTTTATTATCTTCAAATAAACTAAAGCAAGTAACTGCAATTATAAGTGTATTTTTAGCCGCGTATTAGTTATGACAATCCTATTATAAACTCCCGCCTTTATCTTTCTCTATTGCTACATCCAGTCTTTTGAGCAAATCTGCTCTCGCCTTTAACTTCGTATTATAGTGAGCCCTCATGTCTAACTTTGTCATAGCTTGTGCTATGAAGTTAACGGTTGGCAAAAATTCAGATTCACTCACTACTTTGTCCAAAAATCCCGTCATAATAGCCTCTTGTGGCGATACCATTTCAGCCAAAATAACGCTGCGGTTAAAGAATACAGGTGCTAAGCGACCTCTAGCTAGTTCAACACCAGCATCATGCATGCTCATACCAATAGCAACTTCGTTTAAACCTATTTTAAAGTTGCCCTCAACACCTATTCTATAATCGGCAGAAAGTAGTAAAAACGCACCTTTTGCGACAGCATGGCCAGGACAAGCAACTAATACCGGAAACGGAAATGAGAGCAGTCTTCTAGATAAAGTAGAGCCTTTTTCAACTAACTGCATTGCAGCGCTCATGCTTTCTCGCATCACGTTCAAGTCATATCCACCAGAAAGCATGCCGGGTTTACCCGTGATAACAACAACCGCTTTTGCTTCTTGTGCTTGATCAAGGGCTTTGTTCATTTCCTCAATAACTTGATGAGAAATTGCGTTCACTTTACCATTTTGAATGGTAATAGTTGCAACCTGATTTTCAATTTGAATAGCAACAACGTTAGTCACGTTTTTCTCCTAATAGTTACATATGGGTATTTAATATAATGTTGAATACACTCTTTTTTAATCTATCAAAATTTGACTCTAAGCAACATTGTAAATTTACTACAAAGCGCTTTTTTTCTTAGAAAGGCTTTTAAGTGATTTTTTTGAAGGGATCATACACGCCTGACATAAATATCTCGAAAACGAGTATCTCAAGGCCATTGCAGGCGAAGCTATCTCCTATTCCAAGGACATTAGCTGTTTAAAAATAACGCCTGCTTGGGTTCTATTATTAACATTCAACTTTCGTAAACAAGCTGAAGCGTGTTGCTTGACCGTACTTTCTGAAATATCTAATTCATATGCTATCTGTTTATTTAACAATCCGTCAGCCATCATCCGTAGTACTTTTAATTGATGTGGGGTTAATTGCTCAATGCGTTGCAAGGCATCATTACTGTCAATTGCACCTTGCTCACCTAGATGAGTTAAGCTTTTAGGTAACCACTCATTGCCATTAAGAACATCTGCTACTGCTTCGTTTATTGACTCCAAAGAAGTCGATTTGGGAATAAATGCACTCGCTCCTAATTGTAATGCTTTAACAATCAGCGACGGCGTTTCTTCCGCAGACACAACCACAATCAGAATATTTGGAAACTCGGCCCTAATTTGACTTAAGCCAGCTAATCCCGAATTACCCGGCATTTTGAGATCCAAAAACAGCAAATCAATATCATCATGCAAATTTAGTTGTTCCATGGTGGAATGAAAATCGGCAGATTCTAGTAAACCATCACCTAATACATCGCTTAACGCCTGCTTTAGCGCATTTCTAAATAAAGGATGATCGTCAGCAATTAACGCTTTGATTTTTTCCATGTCGAAAGTTGAGGCCTTAATATGTTTAAGCTTGGATAGTAGAGGGTGTTAAATTAAGAGTCAATTTGAAAAGAGTCAAAGATTTTATTTTCCTGTGTTGGTCATTTAAAAACAAAAAAGGGGCCGAGGCCCCTAAAGCACACATGAAGCCTAGAATCTATAGCCTACAGTTAAATGAACCGTTCTTGGGTCACCGTAATAGCCAATTAGTGTGAAATCGCCACCTAAACCTGGGAGTAGTGAGCCATCATCCGCTACACCAACAAAATCATAACCTCCAACTAAATACTCTTCATCTGTGAGGTTCTTACCGTGCAAGCTAGCATACCAATCGCCCTCAACACTCTCCCAATTAATACTCACATTAAATAGACCATATGCTTCTTGCTCCAACAACGTGCTGGTTTCAAACAACAAATAGTCGCCTCTATGGTAGTAGCCTGCGTTGATCGTAAAATCACCAACATCCGACTCAATTAAATAATTAGCCGATAAGTTAACCGTTTGGCTAGGTGTGTTTGCTAAGCCGATTAGTGGTGGAACAGTGTTGTTTTTCTCAATTTTCTCATCAATATAGCCATAAGAAAGATTAAAAGTAAGGTAATCGCTGGCAACATACGTCACTTCAGCTTCAATACCTTTTGCAGAGGTTGCAGCTACATTTCGCAACACTTGCTGTAAATCAGTCGCACTATTACCCTCACCTAGACCAACATATTGACGGTCTTTGTGATCAAGGGAGAACAACGTTACGTTGGTTCTAAAATTGTCATTCCAATCAGCTTTTATACCCACTTCGTATGTGTCAACGATTTCAGGATTAACACCATCTTCATTAACTGTCGCTCTTGGGTTAAACGTACCTGACTTAAAACCTTGAGAGAAGCTAGCAAACAGCATCATGTTATCGGCAGCCTGATACTCAACACCTAAACGTGGCGTAAAGCGGGTCCAATTTTCAGTTTTTGGTGCATCGAGTGCGCCATCACCGTTGCTATCACTCCCTAATACTGTTGGCACAAGTTGACCGTCAGGTCTTGTGTAACCTGGGATCCAGTTAGACTGAGGATAGACGTTATCAAATATCAAACCATTGTTTACAATCGCGGTCTTGTCTTCGTCTGTGTATCTGCCACCTACTGTCATCGACAATTCGTCGGTCACTTGGAAAGTCGCTTGAGAGTATATAGCCCAACTCTCAGAGTTGTTGCACCCCGTTACTTCTCTAGTCAAACCAGGAGTGCCAAAGGCAGCACGACCTAAGAAGCCCAAAATTGCATCAAAGTTACCGCAAGACTCCCCATCATATAAATATAAGCCGCTGACAACATTGAAGCTGCCACCTGCGTAGTTCATTTGCAGTTCGTGTGTAGTGTTGTCATCCGAATACTCAGCGGGTACGTCAAATATATCTAATGCGGTATTGTCAAAATCGATATTGGTTGGTGAATAGCTTTCACGATATGAGCCAATATATTTGAATTCCATTGCATCACTGTAATCGTAGCGAAGCATTAAGCTGTAACCTTCTAATTCAACTAAGTTTGATGTAGGCAAGCTGGTATAAGAATTGTAAACACTATCTGGCACTGGCGCATCAGTCAATATACTTGGTAATAGACGGAAGCCTCCTTTGGCGTTTGAAGTATCTCTGGTTTTATCCCAATTAAACTTCACAAAAAGGTCGTCAGATGCTCTAAATTCAACATCCACTCGGGCTGCCCATAACTCTTTATTGTAGTTTTCACGATCTTGATTTGGTAGTGCTGACTGAAGAAACTGGCCAAAACCGTCGCGATTCAAGTCTGCAAAACCGAAACCAACATAAAGTTTGTCATCAATAACAGGTAACTGTCCGGTTAATTTAAGATCACGCTGCGAGAAGCTTCCTATTGTTGCTTGCGCGTTAAACTCTGTGCCACCTGTCATTTCTTTGGTGACATATTTGATAGCCCCACCAATCGTATTTTTGCCATACAGAGTCCCTTGAGGACCACGAAGGACTTCTATTCTTTCAACATCAATTAGATCTAATACGGCACCTTGTGGGCGAGCCATATAAACATCATCAATATAGATCCCAACACCTGGTTCATAGCCCCACAATGGATCCTGTTGCCCTACACCACGAATAAAAGCAGTTAACGTTGAGTTAGTACCGCGGCTAGTTTGCAATGTTGTGTTCGGTGAAAATTGTTGTATTTCAGTAATAACCGAAATCCCTTTTTCACTGAGTTCTTTTGCACCAATTGAAGTTACCGAGATCGGTACTTCTTGCAAATTTTCTGATGTTTTACGAGCAGTGACTTCAATTCTCTCAAGTTTACTTTCTTTAATTTCTTGTGTTTCTTGCGCTTGAACTTGCGCCCCTATCGCCAAAGCGGCACTCACGGCTAATGCGCAAAGCGCAAGTTGAGGCTTTTTATTTATTATTGTTTTCATTGTGTCCCCTTAAAGGTCTTTCTTTAGGTAGCGTTAACTAATTATTCTTGCTGGTAATAGCGGTCTATTACTAATTTAAGGTAAAAAAGCCAAAAGGTAACTAGTACCATCGTACTATGGGCAATCCAGCACTTATGTATCAGACTTGGTGCTAGCTAAGTAGTCTGCGGTCACAGATTTTTAACTCGGCAATTAGGAAAAAAAATAATGATAAGTTTAATTGGCTTAGTAGGTGGTTTAGGTCTGCTTATATGGCTAACCATACGCGGGATGAACCTATTTATAGCAGCTCCTTTGTGCGCGCTGGTTGTTGCACTCACTAGCGGTCTTCCAGTATTTTCTGGCGAAAGCAACTTCGTAACAACCTATATGGGGGGGTTCACTGGTTTTATCGCGTCTTGGTTCTTCATGTTCTTACTGGGCGCATTATTTGGTAAATTCATGGAGGATACCGGCGCCGCCGACTCTCTGTCCAAATGGATTATCAGCAAATTAGGCTATAAACAAGCCGTCTTTGCGGTTGTTGCTGCATGTGCAATTCTTACCTACGGTGGCGTAAGTGTATTTGTAGTAGCTTTCTCCGTTTATCCGATGGCATTAAGTTTGTTTAAAGATGCAAACCTACCTCGACGGTTCATACCCGCAACCATGGCATTTGGGTCTGTTACTTTTACGATGACATCGGCGGGTTCACCTGAAATTCAAAATTGGATACCAATAAAATACCTAGGAACCTCGCCCTTCGCCGCATGGGAAGTGAGTTTGGTTGTTGCTGTATTTATGGCGCTTTTTGGCTATTGGTGGCTTAAGCGCATGGTTGGCAAGGCTGTATTTGCAGGAGAAGTATTTGAAGCAAAAGAGGAAGACCCTGAAATAAAAGAACGTGCCTTACCTCACCCAATTACAGGTTTTATTCCGCTTTTAGTTGTTCTTTTGTTGTCATTTTTTTTGCACGAATCGTTAGCACAACTTGCTCTGATAGTCGCATTAGGCGGTGGCGTAATCACTCTAATGGTAATTAATTTCACGTATTTCCAAAATCTAGCCAAAGCAGTCAACTTAGGTACGACCGGTGCACTGCTTGCCATCGGCAATACTTCTGCAGTGGTTGGTTTCGGCGCGATTGCAAAAACCACAACTGCATTTCAAGATACTGTGGAGGTAATGACACAAATTCCAGGCAACGAACTAATTGGTGCCGCAATTGCAGTTAGTGTTATTGCAGGGCTAACAGGCTCAGCTTCAGGTGGACAAGCTATTGCGTTACCTTTAGTCGGACCGCATTATTTAGAACAAGGCGTAGATCCAGAAGAATTACATCGTATTGTAGCAATAGCATCTGGTGCCTTGGATTCGTTGCCACACAATGGTTATGTTGTTACAACGATACGTGCGATATGCCATGAAACGCATCAACGAGCATATGGCCCAATGGCTGCATTGACTGTTGCTGTCCCGCTTATTGGCCTAACAATAGCCATTGCCCTGTTCATCATATTTTAGGAAAAAATCAGTATGCACAATCACGATTCGAAAAGCTGCTTGCTAAAAGAACTGCCTGAGCAACTTAATTGTACCCCGTTATCGAATTACAAGGCAGAAACGGCTTGGCAGCAAGGAAATATTGTAAGAAAGACGACATTATCTTTTTTACTGGTTGTCTCGTTAGTAGCGGTATCAATAAGCCAATTCAGTCTAGCAGCTGAAAATTCGGATAATCAGCAGTCATTACTAACTGAAAAACGAGTGCACAGTATTGACGACTTCAGGACATTTAATGGCCACAGCATTAAAGAAGTAAAGTTAGGCTGGGAAAGCTACGGTAAATTAAATGCAGATAAATCAAATGCGATTCTAATAACCCATTTCTTTACTGGTACTTCACATGCAGCAGGAAAATATACGACAGAAGATACCACTACTGGGTATTGGGATAGTATTATTGGACCTAATAAAGCCATCGATACCAACAAATTTTTCGTTGTTAGCATGGATAGTTTGGCGAATCTAAACGTAAAAGATAAAAACGTAATCACAACGGGCCCCGCGAGTATTGATCCGGCGACAAATAAACCGTATGGCCTCACCTTTCCTGTTATTACTATGCGAGATATGGTCAATACGCAAAAGTCATTACTAGAGTCACTTGGCATTCAAAAGCTATACGCGATAGCAGGCCCTTCGATGGGATCAATGCAAGCGATAGAGTGGGCGACAGCCTATCCCGATAAGGTAGACCGGCTTATATCAGTAATCGGTTCGTCATATAGCGATGCATGGACAACCGCGGCACTTGAGCAATGGGCTATTCCAATTAAGTTAGATCAATTTTGGCAACAAGGAAACTATTACCAAAGCCAAGCACCTACTGAAGGATTAGCGGCCGCGCTGATGTTTATAACGCAGGTAGCACTCACACCTGAGTATTTCAATCAGGTTGGCGTGGACATAAAACATCAACCATTAGAACAAAATCCACTGATGGACATTCAGGCGCGTCACGGTATTAATGATTGGCTGTATAATCGAGCAAAAGAACGTGCCGTAAATATGGACGCTAATAGCCTGCTTTATTTAGTGCGAGCCTGCCAACTATTCATGGCTGGTCAAAAACAAGATTTAACAACTGCCCTCAAGCAAATAAAAGCCAAATCATTATTCTTGCCAGCTACGACTGACTTATTGCTGATGCCTTATAATGCACGCAATACGCATAGCGAGCTAAAAACATTGAATAAAGACACTGAAATTGCAGAAATTCCGGGTTCTCTCGGACACTTGGAAGGTGTTCTGAACATTCATAAACAAAGCGCAATCATTGCTGCATTTTTAGCTGAGTAACCACGGGGGTTGCATGAAAAAATTTACATTAAAACAAGTCGGTATTATCTCAATAACAGCAATAATCCTTGTCGCTTGCGATAACCCAAGTAATAGGCCACAACCGAGTGCTCAAAAGGATACTCCTGCCATTAGCGTTTCTGGTTTATCTTCTGGAGCATATATGGCGATGCAATTTCATTTATCATTCTCAGAGAAAGTCATTGGATCAGGGCTCATTGCCGGTGGTCCATACTATTGTGCGCAAGGTAGCATCGCCGCGGCGCTGCAAAATTGCGTCGCGAACCCAGATTCAACGATAGATTTAAGTGCACTTTCTGTAACTATCAATGACTATCAGAAAAGTGGAAAACTGGCCGATTCAAAGTATAACCAGAACGACAAAGTATGGCTGTTGCATGGCACTCTCGACACTCGAATTAATAATATAGTTACGGACCAATTAGCAGCGCAAACTAGAACACTTTTTGGTCCCGAAAATATTAGATATATTAATGACCAAGCATTTGCTCATGTAATGCCAACGCTGAGCAGTGGAGACACATGCACCCTATCGGCATCTCCGTTCATCGGCAATTGCAATTATGACGCTGCCGGAGAGTTACTCAAGTACATCACCCAACTGTCCCAACCTAAATCAGCTAAAAGTAATGACGAGTTAAGCCAACAATTGCTTACATTTAAACAAAGCAAGTACGCGGGCGAACATGCTGCAACGTTGGGTGAAAATGCGTATGTTTTTGTGCCTGAAAGCTGCAAGCAAAGTATGAATTGCGATGTCCATATTAGCTTTCATGGATGCAATCAAAACGCGGAAGCCGTTGAAAATGAATATGCGAAAAATGCCGGATTCAATGCGTGGGCTGATACCAATCATTTAATCGTACTTTATCCACAAACCAAAAAATCAGCTTTAATGCCTTTAAACCCCCAAGCGTGTTGGGATTGGTGGGGGTATACAGGTGCCAATTATGCAAATAAAGATGGCAAACAAATTAGGGCTGTAATGGCCTTGGTTGAGAAAATCCCTACTATTATTGCGCAGTTAAAATAGCGAATTTTGTAGCGGTTATATGACTGCATTTTATATAGATAATGAGAACACAGAATCAACTTGATAACGTAACTAGCATAAGAAAAAGTCGACCAAAATAATATAATAAAAATTAATCCCATTTGAAAACACTAATAGAGAATAAGGAAAATAAATGACCGGTGAAGCAAAATTTTTAAATGTATTCGTAACCGGTGGCGCCAGTGGAATCGGCTATGGCATTGCTAAATATTTAGCACAACAGGGTCATCATATTATTATTGCGGACATCAACGAAGAAGCAGCTAAAAGCGCCGCCAACAATCTCAACAACTTAGGTTTATCTGCACAATCAGTACAAATAAATGTGTGTGATGCGCAGCAAGTTGCTGCTTTGCCTAAAGCATTGGCTAACACCCCTGTAGATATTTTGATCAATAGCGCAGGAATTCAACATGTCAGTAGACTCGAAGACTTTCCTGCTGAAAAATGGCAAATGCTCATCAACGTCATGCTCGTCGGGCCTGCATTGTTAACTCAGGCATTTTTACCGCATATGCGAGCTCAAAACTTTGGTCGGATAATAAATGTGGGTTCTATTCATTCAGTTATAGCATCACCTTTTAAATCAGCTTACGTGGCTGCTAAACATGGATTACTGGGGTTTGCTAAAACAATGGCCTTAGAAACCGGAGATGTGGATGTCACCATTAATACGCTGTGCCCTGCTTACGTGAAAACACCGTTGGTTGAAAAACAGATTGCGGCCCAAGCTATTGAAAATAATATGTCTGAAGAAGACGTTATTAATAAAATAATGTTGGAACCAATGCCTAAAAAAGCCTTTATAGAAATTGAAGAACTGGCGCAAACTGCACACTTTTTAATTGGCCCCGCAGCGAAGAATATTACAGGGCAAACTCTGATATTAGATGGTGGCTGGACAGCCAGGTAAACAAGTTTATAAATTTACGCTTGCAAGTCGCTGTCAATTGGGTAAAAGTTACAGCATAAAAGAACAATAATTATCTGAGAACAATTAATGAGTTATTTAACCGTTGGCTTGATTGGTAAAACAGACCATGAAGGCAGTCGGGTCAGCCTCAATGCACTTGTTACCGAATTAAAACAACGAAACTGCACTATTTTGGTCGAAGCACGCATAAAAGAAGAACTCGACGATCGTTCTTTGGAAATCTGTGACCTCGATACTATTGGTGAACGTGCAGAACTAGCGATTGTTGTTGGTGGTGACGGATATATGCTTGGTGCAGCGCGGGTTTTGGCTAAATATGACACTGATGTAGTTGGTGTCAATCGCGGAAACTTGGGGTTTCTTACAGACATTAATCCAGAAGACATTAGCCGCCAAATTGCGCATATATTTGAAGGTAATGTTTATCGAGAAGCTCGCTTCTTATTAGAAGCAAGCGTATTTAGAAACGATGAGCATCAAGATACCAATTCAGCAGTAAATGAAATAGTACTGCACCATGGAAAAGTAGCTCACATGATGGAGTTTGAGCTATATGTCGACGACCAGTTTGTTTTTAGTCAGCGCTCAGATGGATTAATTATAGCAACACCCACAGGGTCAACAGCTTATTCTTTATCCGGTGGCGGCCCTATTTTAATGCCGCAATTAGATGCCCTTACACTTGTTCCTATGTTTCCGCATACTTTAAGCAGTCGACCTATTGTTGTAGATGCAAATAGCGAAATAACCTTAAAAGTGTCGAATGTTAATACCGATAATCTACAAGTAAGTTGTGATAGCCACAGTGTAATTTCATTAATGCCCGGTGACGAAGTACGTATTCGCAAAAACCCCGATAAACTCCATTTGGTGCATCCACCAGACTACAACTATTTTAATGTATTGCGCACTAAACTCAATTGGGGCAGTAAACTCTACTAATGTTGCAACATATTGAGAGACTACAAAGGATAGCAACGGCAAGTGAACGTCTTGTTATCGGCCTGATGAGCGGTACCTCGCTTGATGGACTTGATATTGCTTTATGCAGAATATCAGGTCACGGTCGGTCGACAACGTTACAGTGTGAAAAATTCACTTCCGTTGCCTATACCAAAAAGCTCAAACATGCTGTCCAACAGGTATTTGCAAAGCAAAGTGTGTCCCTAGATTCACTTTGCTTGTTGAATGCTCAAATAGGTATTTTGCATGGCAATATGGTTAACCAAGCGTTAATTGACTGGAATATACCCAATAGCAGCATCGACTTAATTGCGAGTCATGGCCAAACTATCTATCATCGACCGTCATCGTTTCATCAAATCACAAACCAACCAAATAGTACATTACAGGTTGGTGATGGCGATCATATCGCAGCTCTCACCGGAATAATCACGCTCAGTGATTTTCGTCAAAAACACGTAGCACACGGAGGCGAAGGCGCACCTCTCGCAATTTACGGAGACTATTTATTGTTAAGCAGTGAGCATGAGCATCGCACACTATTGAATATAGGCGGCATTGCAAATATCACCTACATGCCGTCTAACGCTTCGTTTGGTAATATCATCTGTTCGGATATTGGCCCTGGTAACACCATCATGGACGCACTTGCCAGAAAGCATAGCGACGATGATTTCGATAACGACGCTAATATAGCTATACAAGGACGTATAAACGTATCATTACTTACGCATCTATTACAGCATCCTTTTATTCAGTTACCCTGGCCTAAAACTACTGGACCAGAAACCTTCAATCTTGATTGGTTCTCATGCCAACTAGAAATAATGGGTTTGCAAAATTTAAGTGTGCCCGATCGAATGGCTACATTGAACGCCTTCACCGCGCATTCTATTGCCAATACTATTAATCAGTTACCCGAATTATCAACGGTTTATGTAAGTGGTGGAGGTGCTCATAATCCACTTTTGATGGATACAATTTCTACCTTACTTGCTAGGCCTATATTTTTGACTAACGAGTTAGGTATTAATACAGATGCAAAAGAAGCTATCTTGTTTGCCATACTAGCAAATGAATGCGTCGCCGGCGACGAACATGCTTTTTTAAGCGACAAAACTAACCAACCCAATGTCAGTATGGGCAAGCTGTCATTTCCTTCCTGAGCTCGCTTGAGAATCGTGCTACTTACAAACAATAATTTAGACTTTTCATAAAAACTGATCTTTACACTGTTTGAAACACTGTATATATTACCAGTGTTAACACTTTTTGGTAGATTTAAGATGCTTGCTCATATTTCAGTTAAAAATTTTGCTGTTGTCAAACAAATAGGGATAGATGTCGCTCATGGTTTAACCGTCATTACAGGTGAAACAGGAGCGGGTAAATCTATTGCAATAGATGCATTAAGTTTGTGTCTCGGCGACCGTGCCGACGCCGCCTCCGTTAGAAAAGGAGCGGAAAAAGCAGAAGTTGTCGTGCATTTCGATATTAACAAAGTCCCTCTAGCAAAAGCATGGTTGGAAGAACATGAATTGCTTCAAGAAGACAATCCTAACGAATGTTTTATCAGACGACTAGTGAGTAATGAAGGCCGTTCAAAAGCATTTATAAACGGTGTTGCCGTTTCTTTAAATCAACTTAAGTCACTTGGCCAGTTTTTAGTCAGTATTCATGGGCAAAACGCTCACTACCAGCTATTAAAGCCAGATAACCAGCGTAAACTACTGGATAGTTTTGCAGGGCACAAGCCACTCTTGATCGACGTATCCGTCGCTTACGATTTATTAAAACAAAAGCAACAATTACTAAAACAATTAACTTCCGTTCAAAAACAACGAAACGATCGTAAAAATTTACTCGAATATCAAGTTCAAGAATTGGACGAGTACAGCATTGGCGAAGACGAGTTTTTGCAATTAGAACTCGAACATAAGCGCCTGAGCAATAGCCAAACATTGTTGGAGCAAGCTCAAATAAGTTTCTACCAATTATATGAGGCCGAGGACTTTAACGCACTTTCAGCAATACAGAGCAGTGTTGATAATTTATCTGAACTGCAGGAACATGATCCAACACTTAGTCCAATTGTAGACATGCTAACTGAAGCCGCTATTCAAATTGAAGAGGCGTCGCAGGAAATTCGCCAATATTGTGATCAGTTGGAGATCGATCCAATGAAATTACAACAGGTTGAACAACGATATTCTGAAGCAATGGACCTATCGAGAAAGCATCATGTTAAACCAGAAGAGCTATATACGATGCACATGCAACTAGCTGCAGAGTATGCAGAGCTGCTGAAAGACGAAAATAACTTGTCTACGCTAACTAAAGAATGTGAAAAACAACGCGAAGAGTACGAAACAGCTGCTCGTAAATTACATGAATCAAGAACAGAAAAAGCGAAGGCTCTAGCGAGTAGAATTGAGTCTCATGTAAAAGATATGAATATGCAGCATGCCAAAATTTTTATAGATGTTGAGTATGATGAGTCTTCTGCACCTAGTCCACAGGGAAAAGACAATGTATTAATTAAGGTAACGACCAACCCTGGTCAGCCTGCCGATGCGTTAGACAAGGTGGTATCTGGTGGTGAGCTATCAAGAATTGGTTTGGCAATCCAAGTTATTACATCGAGCGGGAATCAGGTGCCGACGATGATATTTGATGAAGTTGATACCGGCATTAGCGGACCAACAGCGTCTATTGTTGGTCGGTTATTGCGTAAACTTGGAGAAGCATCTCAAGTTGTATGTGTAACGCATTTGCCGCAAGTAGCTGCACATGGTCACAATCAACTGTTTGTTACCAAGCTGACCGACGGGGATACCACAGAGACTAAAATGTTAAGGTTAACTGATAATGACCGTGTAAACGAGATTGCACGACTGCTCGCTGGCGATAAATTAACCGATACTGCTATCGCAAATGCCAAAGACCTTTTAAAATTGTAAATAAGAACTAATTAAAAGTTGAATGGTCTGATATTAGTGGGTAGCATCTGTGCCTACGAACTTTGGCATCTGCCTTATAATATAAAAGTATTACTAATTCGGACTATTAAATGAAGTTAACACAACTACTGATTATCATCACGCTGATATTGGCGACCTCTGCTTGTAAGAATTGGATTTATCGAATTGATATACCTCAAGGTAATTATCTAGATGATAGAGACGTAAAAAAGCTCAGGATCAGTATGACAAAAGAGCAAGTAATATACGTGTTAGGACGTCCAGTTGTGGAAGATTCTTTTGATAAAAACACGTGGTATTATGTGTATGAAATGAAGCGCGGAATGGCCACCCGCGGAGATGATTTCAAAAAAGACCTTATCCTTAATTTCGAAGACGGAAAACTGGTAAAGGTTGAGGGTGATTTTGAGCTAGGTGAAGAGTTTGACACACCGTTAGACGCATAACTAACTGATTTTTAACTAAATTAGCGGCTAAATAGAACATATTTTAGTCGTTTCCTTTCGCCTTATAAAGTGCAATATCCGCTTGTTCAAGTCGCTTATCTTTTATAATCGTTGCCGGCATGTCTGCATCATTCAGTGTCGTTTCGGTGCCAGTTGACAATTCAACACCTTGAAGTTGAATGTCGGTAGGCGTGTCTTGGCAAACCTTATCAATCTCCTTCTGCGCTGCATCGTAAATGACAACTTTTAAACTTTTCTTCGGTTAACCAACATGGAGAAGCATATTTCCGATTGCATACTGAGGTTAATATGGTCCCCGAGTTTGATAAGCAATCGTCACTATGTGCAGGGCCATATTTATCACTAATTCCTTTAGAATTATCAATATCTATAATGGCGAGGGATATCTCTTTATATTTTTTTTGCCTGCTGCATTAAATGTAGCGCTTTTTTTTCAATCCGGTAAGTCCGTCAGTGATTGAATCATCTTAACATTGTTGGATGATATTATAATTGTTTGTCAGTAGGCGCCATAAACAGGCGTTCATGACCAAACAGATGAGCAGTCATCTAATTATGTATTAAGCTGCTCTAATATTGCCAGAGCTTCTTCCTTTTGCTCATCATTGCCTTTCTTTACTACTTCGTCTAGGGCTTCAATAGCAGCTTCATTGTCTTCCATATCAATGTAAACTCGAGCCAAATCTAAATTGCTAGCTTGGTCTGCATCTATATCAACATCGATCTCAGCTCCATCGTTTAAAAACTTGTCTAATGACATATCTAAATCAAGGGCGAGTTCGTCATCAGTTGCAGGTGTAACGTTATCGCTCTCTTGCAGTAAGCTATCTACGTCAATATACTCTTTTGGATTACCAATTACCGACTCATCAAACAAGGCTGTCAAATCTAAATCTGGATTATCGAGTGTTTCCGTATCTCGTTCATTTAACTTATCGTCAAGAACGTCATCATCAACATCGCCATCGCCATCGCCATCATATAGTTTATCTATTTGAGCAGCGGTTTGTTCATCGGAAAGAGAACCCATTTCGGCGAGTAATGAATCAAAATCGGCTTCTTCAATCTCTCGCAAAACATCATCTTCTGAATATGTTTCACTGAGTTTATCTAACGCTTGACCAAGTTCGTTATCTATTGTCTCTTTATCATCTTCATCGAGCCAATCGTCAAGACCCGGTAAATCCAATAAATCTTCATCTGATTCAACAGAGACATTGTTCTGTTTAGAATCAATATCATCATCACCAACACTTGAGTGTTCTTGGGCATTGCCTTCAGAAAGACTCCCGCGGTCTGTTTCACTCTCTTCACCGGCAAAACTAGGGATGTCATCTAGTGCGAGACTGCTTTCTTTCATCGCCGTCGATGCATCTGATTCGTTCGATGCTAAATCTTGTATATCTAAATCAATATCATCTAATTCAATTTCGTCTAATGCTTCAGTTGAATCTAATTCATTAAGCATCTCATCAGATATATCATAAGACTCTTGATGCTGAGCTTGTTTGCTTTCTACTTCTGTCTCTGGCGCTTCAAGTGTATTGTAAGGAAGATTTTTGAGTTCATATAATTTTTCGATAGTCGTACTAGAATTGTTATCTAGCTCGATTCCAGATCCTACATTCTCATCTATTGTAAAGTCAGGTTCTGGATTAAGTGTAGATTCCAATGCTGTCTCATGCTCGGACTCAGCTTTTATTGCTGACAGATCAGCATTAAGACCATCATCAGCTAAATCGAAATCATCATCCTCAAGCTGATTATTAATTAAGTCGTTTAAACTATCATCTAGTACCGAATCAATGTCGATATCTTCTGGTTCTTCGTTATCATCTTCTGTCAATTCAACGTAAGGCGATTCACCTTCAAGCAAAACATCTTGGTTTAGCAAGACATCTTCTAGCTCATCAGTTAATTCTTCATGTTGTTCAAAGTCTATAGTCCCTGTTTGCAATTCATTTAAGCTGCTTTCTAAAACTGAATCGATGTCTAAATCATTAATTTCATCTGTAATAGGCTGGGTTAGTAGATCTTCAATCTCAGAGTCTACATCACCAGACAAATTAGCTCCCAACTCCGTAAGTAATTCTTCCGTTAGCGGACTATCGAGACCATCACTATCCAACGCATCATCGTCTTCAACATTCGCAATCGCGTCAGCTATATCGTCCTCAATCCCTTCGATAATTCCGTCAAATGGGCGAATAGATTTCTGTTGCTCAGGGCCTGCGGCGCCTTTGCTACTCGAATCAATATCATCATCTGTATCGAGGTCTAGGTCTAGGTCGTTATCCAGAGAATCATTGTTCGTAAGTTCTTCATAAAAATTTTCGGTTAATGTATTGAGTTCAATATTGCGTTCTGCAATTTCAGCTTCAATTTGCCCAATGAATTGATCATCTACTTCTCCCGCCTCGTTGCTTGAGACGCCTTTAGGCACGCCACCATCAAGCGTATTCTGTTCTAATAGGTCATCAATATCAATTTCAGACTGCTCGTCATCATCTTGTGCTGGTAATAAATCAGATTGGGTTAAGTTTTCTACAAATAAACTGTCTTCTTCAGACAATTCATCGCCTTCACTTAACTGCTTTATGGCATCAGCTTCAACTTGGCTAATATCAACACTCTGTTCATCAAGAATGCTATCAATATCAACTTCTTCAGGCTCAGTGTCCAAACCATCGAAATCATCTAGTTGGTCACTCGTATTATCGTCGCCATCAAGGTCAACGTTCTCGTCGCCTATATCGATACCATCGAATTCCGCATCAAGCATATCATCGTCAAGACTACGGTCGAGATTATCAAGATCTACAAGCGTATCGCTAAGATCATCGTCTAATGCCTTTTTGTCTTGCTGACCAGGCACCAGCAATTCATCATCGATGTCACTAAAATCATCCACGTTCAGTGCAACTTCATCGAACGAATCCTCCAAATCATCAGACAAAATATCGTCTAGTAACTCATCGTCAGAAATATCTTCTTTTTCCAATATCGCTAACAAATCATCAACATCATTTGGTGCTTTCTCATCTATTGAGACATCATCTGAGTCTTCTGTGCCATCATCGTCTTTTACTTTGGCATGTGTTGGTTTGCGCAGCATCATGATTGCGATTAATACGAACAGGGAGAAGAAAGCGACTGTGGTTGCGATAATAATAAAAATAGGTTTACTGATCAGGTTCCCAAACGAGTCATTTTCTTGTGCTTGTTCTTTCATTTTGGCCATAGCGACAAATTCACGTAATTCCTGTATTTGCGCCGCTTGGTCATCTAGTTTTGTCTGGAAATCTTCGGATAGTTCCGTTTTAAGAGCTATAAATTCTGCATCTTTTTTAGCTAATTCTTCGAGGACGAGCTTGTTCTCATCGACAATACTTTGGGTCGATTGTATTGACTCACCAAGCTGCGTTTTTAAATCATTTACAATATTTGTTTGTTGGCGTTTAAGCGAATTGATTTGCTGTTGGAATTGCTTTTGCGTTGCGTCTAATTCTTCTTTATTAACCAAAGGGACGTCTGGCTTCAGGTTCTCTATTTGTGCCTGACCGTTAGACGTTTCGTTAGCACTTTGTCCTTGGCGACCGGTTGATTCAGTGAATGCTCGGTCATCTTGCTCGGCTTTAACTCTAGCTCGTTGAGGATCAATTCTGGCTATATAGCGGTCAGTAGGAAGTTGCAGAGTTGTGCCATTGACCATCGTATTAAAGTTACGATTTACAAATCCCCTGGGATTGAGCTCATAAATAGCTAGCATCACCTGATAGACGGTGAACTCTTGATTTTTTCGATATTGACTGGAGATAGCCCACAACGTGTCCGATCTATCTATCGGCCCATAAACAACCCCTGAATAAACATCAGCGGCGTCACGAGGACCCTGTATTTGCGTACCCTGCGCTACTGCATTAGATGTTGCTGATAAATATAAAACAGCAACAACGATTGCACGAATGAATAATAATGACCACTTCATAGTAATTGTTTCGACTCTCCAATTTGGGGCTGGGTAAACCAATCGCATCACGTTACAACATACTGGCAGTAACTGACAAAACAGCTATTGTGCCGACAACATTATTGAATATTGTTATATCAACAATAGGTTATCGGCATGTAATCATATAAATTTATAGATAATCTCTAATCAATGTCTCAGCTATCTGCACACTGTTGGTCGCCGCACCTTTCCGAATGTTGTCCGAGACAACCCAAAGATTGATACCATGCGAATGCGAAATATCGTTTCTGACCCGACCTACATGCACTGAATCATTGCCACTAGCTGATGAAACCTGAGTTGGAAAATCTTCGGGTTTTTCATATAACGTGATGCCCGGAGCATTGCGTAACAACTCTTTCACTGCCTCAGCATCAATTTGTTGACGTGTTTCAATGTGTATTGCTTCGCCATGACCATAAAACACAGGAACACGCACAGCGGTAGCATTCACTAGAATACTATCATCACCCATGATTTTTTGAGTTTCCCACACCATCTTCATTTCTTCTTTGGTGTAGTCATTGTCCAAAAAAACATCAATTTGCGGGATCACGTTAAATGCAATTTGACGAGAAAAATCATCACCGGTGACGGCTTTTGCATTTAACAGCTCTGCCGTTTGTCTAGCTAATGCTTCCATTGCTGTCTTCCCTGCGCCAGAAACAGACTGATATGTACACACATTGATGCGGGCTATACCAACGGCATCGTGGATTGGCTTTAATGCAACCATCATTTGAATGGTAGAACAATTAGGGTTGGCAATAATATTGCGATTTCTAAAGTCAGCCAAAGCATGCGCATTAACTTCAGGTACAACGAGCGGAATGTCAGCTTCATAGCGAAAGTGAGAGGTATTGTCGATAACAACACAACCCGCTTCTGCAGCCACGGGCGCATACTTTGCGGAAACACTGCCTCCAGCGGAAAAGAAAGCAAATTGTACTTTAGACCAATCAAATCTATCGGCATTTAAAACCGTTATTTTTTCGCCTTTAAATTTAATAGTCGTACCCGCTGAACGCTCGCTAGCAAGCAGATAAAGTTTGTTGATTGGAAAATCACGTTCTTCCAATAGTTCCATCATTGTTTGGCCAACTAAGCCTGTTGCGCCTAAAATGGCAACGTCAAACGCTTGCGACATGAGTAAATATCTCCGAAATTAAATTATGGTTAGGTTAAATGACTATCGTTAGTTGGCTATTTTAAACCCTATTGACGCGGCTATTTGTGCCACGCTCTTGTTATTTTTTTTGCTTGTTGCATCTGCAGGAAGTTCAAGCTCCATAGCACTGAACTCTCGCCTCACTGGATAGTGTTTTCGAATGTCAGCAAACGCTTCTGATTTTGCCATGCGAGCACGAAAAATACCATCATCCTTTTTGATGTCGTACATATGCTTAACCGCTTTAAATAATTGATTAAAAAATGAAAGTGATGAATCGACGGATAGGTTATTTTCAAAAGCAGGTAAAAGACTCTCTAATTTAAGCACATTTTGTTTATTTAAATGATAACAAAAGGCATCATAAACCATCGATGTCCCTCTCGCTTTACCTTCCAAAGTATGGCCCGCAATATGCGCTGTTGCCAAACGTATATAAGGAATTAAGTCATGTTTAATCAATGGTTCGTTCTCCCAAACATCAAGCACAATATTAAGTTTTTTGCCTTTTTCAAAACAACTTAATAAGGCATCGTTATCAATTACTTCTCCCCGACAAGCATTAATAAGATATTGATTCTCGGATAACTTTGATAACTCATTACTCCCAAACATATGCAACGTAGGGAAGTCACCACTCTTTATGAGAGGTGTGTGTAAACAAATAATATCAGCTTGTATCGCTGTTTCAAAGTTAACAAATGATCGGTTTTTATCTGTTGCTTGCAACGGCGGATCGCATAAAACATAGTTAATGTTTAGGCCATTTAGAATACTGGCCAGGGCTAAACCTATATTTCCAGCACCTATAATAGCGACCTTTTTAGCAAAGGGATCGAATTTATCTTCATGCGCAAGCTGCAATATAGCGCTTATTACATATTCAGCTACCGCTGTCGCATTGCAACCACCTGCGGAGTACCATTTTATCTCACGTTGGTTCAGATAATCGATATCCAGATGATTAAAACCTGCTGTCGCAGTTGCCACAAATTGTAATTTGTTCGCCTTTTCTAATAATTCAGCATCCACTTTTGTTGTCGAACGCACAAATAATGCATCTATATCAACCAGCGATTCAGAAGTTAGGTCGCCTAATTCGAAGGATTTTGCCTCACCCAAGCTGTCAAAAAAAGCCGCGGCATAAGGCATTGCTAAATCATACAAAATTTTCAATTACTGTTCTCCATGCTGCCTGTGTTTACTGAAATAGTAGCTATGAGTAATGCACAGCTATTACCACTGGTATAAAAAAACCATTCAGTATTGAATGGTTTTTTATTCATTCTCTAGCTATCAGAGCAGGTTAGTAACGTTATTAAGCGTGATATTTTTTAAATACCAACGTAGCATTAGTGCCACCAAAACCAAAACTATTAGACATAACAAGGTCTAACTTTGCCTCTCTAGTTCGGGTAACAATATCCAACCCTTTCGCCGCTTCATCTAGGTTTTCAACGTTGATTGACGGCGCAATAAAGTCGTTTTCCATCATCAGCATACTATAGATAGCTTCGTTAACACCTGCGGCACCTAAAGCGTGTCCAGTGAGTGATTTCGTTGCACTCATCGGCGGACTATTTTCACCGAACAACGTCTGAATAGCTTCTAACTCTTTTACATCACCAACCGGTGTTGATGTACCATGAGTATTCAAATAATCTACAGGTTGCTCGATACCTTGCAGCGCTTGTTTCATGCATCGAACAGCACCCTCGCCTGATGGTGCAACCATATCATGTCCGTCAGACGTGGCACCGTAACCTACAATTTCAGCATATATTTTTGCGCCACGCGCTAATGCATGTTCTAACTCTTCAACGACGACCATTCCACCACCACCAGAGCTCACGAACCCATCGCGATCAGCGTCATATGTGCGTGATGCTTTTGTTGGATCATCATTATACTTAGTTGATAGCGCACCCATTGCATCAAACTGGCTAGAGAGTGCCCAATGCAATTCCTCGCCACCGCCAGCAAAAACCATGTCTTGCTTGCCTAGCTGAATCATCTCTAACGCATTACCGATACAATGTGCACTAGTTGCACACGCAGAAGAAATACTGTAGTTCACTCCTTTGATCTTAAACGGTGTCGCCAAACAGGCTGAAACCGTGCTTCCCATGCAACGAGTAACCATATACGGACCGATTCGCTTTACGCTTTTTTCACGTAAAATATCAGCTGATATCACTTGATTTTCAGATGATGCTCCACCAGAACCCGCAATAATACCGACTCGTTCATTCGAATATTGCTCTTCTGTTAATCCAGCATCTTCTATCGCTTGCTGCATCGCAATATAAGCATAGCTAGCTGCATCGCCCATAAAACGTAGCGCTTTACGGTCAATATGCTCAGACAACTCTATTTTAAGATCTCCCCAAACTTGGCTGCGTAGCCCCATATCTGCAAATTGTTGGGAAAAAGTAATTCCAGAACGACCTTCTCTTAATGAATCGGTCACTTCTTGTTTATTGTTGCCTATGCTTGATACGATGCCAAGGCCAGTAATCACTGCTCTTCTCATTTTTCACCTACTATATTATTTCGAATTCATTTTTATTTTTATACTGCGCGATGCTTATTTTTGTAAATCTACAACGAAAAAACACACGCATTTTGCTTGTTTACTAAAAAGTAATCATTCCGACTAGCCCTCAGCGTATTCGTCGCTTTGATCGCTATAGTAACGGTTTTAGTGATTAAAGTGGTTCGATATCTAAAAAATGTGACTATCGGTAGAATAATATCCAACAAACAAGATTGTTACAACCTTCACTAAAGTCTTGGAAACGATGCCAAAGTAACGTAATCGAGGCAGTGTAACCTGTTTAAGACGCGCCGTCTTTAGTGCATAAATACTGATGTAAGGTAAACGCCATGGCTGTGTCAGAATGTTTTCACATGGTATGCTAGCGTGACAATATCAAGGTATGAATCGAACTGCGGTCGATAGCACCAAACGAACATAAGTTTGCCTCTTTAAAACCGAATGTTAAATTACATTGTAACTAACAATACCACCCGCATTTTATTTGATGAGCGAGAAATTTTTTTTGAAAATATCCAATGCTAATATTTTTTTTAACGAAAAAGGTACGCCGGTTGCCACCGATTTCGATGATTTCTACTTTTGTAATCAAGGCGGTATCGAGGAAACTCAGTATGTGTTCATCGAAGGCAACCATCTTAGTGAGCGCTGGATTGGTTCTGCTCATCCTAACTTTAACATTGGTGAAACCGGTTTTGGAACGGGACTTAATTTCCTCGTGGCAGCAAGCGAGTTCCTAGAATTTAGGAAAAACAATCCAACATCGAAGTTAACTCAGCTATATTTTTTCAGCACAGAAAAATATCCATTAACGAAGTCAGATTTGACTCAAGCACTAGCCCTATGGCCACAGCTGTCGGCATTAAGTGAGTCTTTAGTTGAGCATTATCCAATGCCACTACCTGGCTTACATCGAATCCATCTATTTAATAATCAAGTGATTCTAGATTTGTGGTTAGGCGACGCTACAGAGGGCTTAACTCATGCTCATTCGCATTCAGAAGGTCGCATAGATGCTTGGTTTTTAGATGGTTTCGCACCCAGAAAAAATGCAGCTATGTGGCAACCGGCTTTATTCGAACAAATTAAGCGGCTAAGCAGAAGTGAGGCAACTTTTGCAACATTTACGGCTGCCAGCAGTGTAAAAAAAGTGTTAAGAGACGCTGGCTTTGCGCTGCAAATACACAAAGGTTTTAACAAAAAACGCGAGATGCTATGTGGTGGCATCAGCGATGAAAAAAATGACCAATCTAAAACCAAACAAGCGCCAATATATCATCGCCATCTACCATCACTGACAACTCAATCTGCCAGCCAACAACATATTGCAATAATTGGCGGTGGTATAGCTGCTGCCATATGTGCATTGAAACTCATCAGAGCAGGCAAAAAGGTGAGTTTATTTTGTGCAGACAAATCCTTAGCTGAAGGTGCTTCAGGAAATGAACAAGCCGGTTTTTACCCACAACTCAATGCTGAAGCCGGTATCGCAAGTCGAATACATGCTCACAGCTTTTTATATGCTCGCCAGTTTTACGACCAATTATTATTCGAAGGGTATTATTTTCAGCATCAGTGGTGCGGCGTTTTGCAGTTATGCTTCAATGAAAATGTAGCAACGCGTTATCAGAATATGATGCGTAATCAAACCTGGCCTCGCTCGCTCGTCGATTGGGTGGAGCCAGAACAGGCCTCATGCATTGCGAATATGCATATCCCGACCCCGAGTTTGCATTTGCCATTAGGCGGATGGTTATCGCCGCCAGATTTAGTGAATGCATGCATTACCGCTGCACATCAGGGCGATTTCAATCTTCATCTAAACCATCGACTCGTTAGTACGGTGCATATCAAAGAGCAACGCCAAACGCAGCTCATATTTGAGCACGATGAAAGTAATGCTGAGCGCATTATTGATACTAAAGCCC
>Ga0256371_100047_pt1 | contig 22212 bp, 18 predicted proteins | sample SI3MviralmetaG_FD_190079 | JGI IMG/M metagenome (GOLD analysis project Ga0256371, IMG submission 190079) | Sea-ice brine viral communities from Beaufort Sea near Barrow, Alaska, United States - SI3M | ecosystem: Environmental > Aquatic > Marine > Coastal > Brine | place: USA: Alaska | collected...
TTAATCAATAAAAAACACACTATTCACAGCGTGAATTATTAGAATAAGTTTCATACTGTTTTTTTATTAATGATTGAAGCATAGGATGGTTCAATCTTCTCTAGTGAGCGGATGGTTAACGCAGGTTAGTTACGAAATTAAACATCATCGGCAAGTTACAACGACCCGCATGACGGCACACAATTAAGCACAACCTTAAATAGCACCGGTTTTAATATCTTCACACAATTATATTCAAGAAACAGTAAAAGAGGAAAATAATATGTCACAGTATCAACAAGACTTAGAAAGCATGGCGAAATTAAAAGCCTCTCAAGGCAACGCATGGAACGCAATCAGCCCTGAATATGCGGCGAGAATGAAAACCCAAAACAGATTTCAAACCGGGTTAGATATCGCAAAATACACTGCTGGCATAATGCGTGAAGATATGGCTGATTATGACGCCGATTCGAGCCAATATACTCAGTCTCTGGGTTGCTGGCACGGTTTTATTGGTCAACAAAAAATGTTGGCTGTAAAAAAACATCAAGGCACAACAGCTAAAAGCTACCTTTATTTATCGGGTTGGATGGTAGCAGCATTGCGCTCAGAGTTTGGGCCATTACCAGACCAGTCAATGCACGAAAAAACCTCAGTCCCGTCGCTAATAGAAGAACTATATACATTTTTGCGTCAAGCAGATGCTAGAGAATTGGGTACTCTTTTTGACCAACTTGATAAAGCCCGAGAGCAAGGTGCAGATACAAGTGCTATTCAAGCAGATATAGACAACTTTGAAACTCATGTCGTTCCTATTATTGCTGACATTGATGCTGGTTTCGGCAATGAAGAAGCGACTTACCTTCTCGCTAAGAAGATGATTGAAGCTGGCGCTTGTTGTATTCAAATCGAAAATCAAGTTTCTGACGCTAAGCAATGTGGCCACCAAGACGGTAAAGTCACGGTTCCACATGAAGACTTTTTAGCCAAGATTAATGCAGTACGATATGCATTCCTTGAGTTAGGCGTAGATGACGGCGTTATTGTCGCTCGCACAGATTCGTTGGGTGCTGGCTTGACTCAGAAAATCCCAGTATCAAATAGCGAAGGTGACCTCGCATCTCAGTACAATGCATTTTTAGAAACAACGCCGGTTAATTCTATTGATGATTTAGCCAACGGCGACACCGTTATGAAGTTAAACGGTGAGCTTGTTAAGCCAGTGCGTCTTCCGAATGGGCTGTTTAAGTTTAAGGACAACACTGGGTTTGACCGTGTTGTCCTTGATTGCATAACGTCACTACAAAATGGTGCCGACTTGTTGTGGATTGAAACAGAGAAGCCTCACGTTGGTCAAATTGGCGATATGGTTCGCGCAATCCGTGAAGTAGCGCCTTCAGCCAAACTCGTTTACAACAATAGTCCGTCGTTTAACTGGACCTTGAGTTTCCGCCAACAAGTATTTGATGTGTGGGTGGAAGAAGGTAAAGACACGAGTACTTATGACCGCGCTGCATTGATGTCATCAAGTTATGACAGTACTGAAATTGCGCTTGAAGCTGACGAGAAAATACGCACATTCCAGGCTGACGCAGCACGTGAAGCTGGCATTTTCCATCACTTGATTACGCTACCGACTTATCATACTGCGGCGCTTTCCACTGACAATTTAGCAAAAGGTTACTTTGGCGAAGAAGGAATGCTCGCTTATGTTAAGGGTGTTCAGCGCCAGGAGCTTCGTCAAGGTTTAGCTTGCGTTAAACATCAGGCAATGGCCGGCTCCGACTTGGGCGATACTCATAAAGAGTATTTTTCTGGGGAACAAGCGTTAAAAGCTTCTGGTGAAGATAATACGATGAACCAGTTCGACACTGTTGATTAATATAATTCGTTAAGTTCGGATTTGATAAGACGCAAGGTTAATATCTAACAAAAAACGACTCTTGTTGAGCGCCCCCCGGGGCGTTTTTTTGTTGTTAGAGACTAAAAATTAATAATATAAATCAAATCAATTTCGATGGGACTACCAAGGTATTATCAATCTTTTGTCGTTTGTGGTTGTATAATCGGCTAGAATTCATTGTAAATATAGTGAATGAGGTTTACAAATAGTTTTATTGCTGAATTTTCATCCTCTTTTTATACCACTGACATTGGAACTAACATCTTGAATATCGCAAAAGTCGACCTAAACCTATTAGTTTACTTAGACGTTTTATTGAGAGAAGGCAGCGTTACCAAAGCGGCTAATCAACTTAGTATAACTCAACCGGCCATGAGCAATGGATTAAAGCGTCTACGAGATTTATTTAAAGACCCATTGTTAGTTAGAACCAGCGATGGCATGACTCCAACAAAACGAGCGCTCGAGTTGCAGCCAGTTATTCGTGACGTGCTGAGTAAATTGGAGTCATGTATTCAACCCGAGATTGAATTTAGTCCAGAGACAAGTGTCCGTACCTTCAGAATTATGACAAGCGATTATGCTGAATCGACATTACTACTCGAACTCATCGGCAGACTTGCCGTTTTAGCACCTAATATTACTTTAGATCTGATAACACCGAGTGATGTAACGTTTCACGATGTAGAGCAAGGTAAGGTCGACATGGCCATAAATCGCTTCGAAGAACTGCCACTATCGTTTCATCAAAAAGTTATTTGGTATGATACATTTTCATGCGTGATCGGCAGTGGTCATCCGATGAAAGATAACCTAGATCTAGCTGCCTATCTAAAAGCGCAACATATTTGGGTCAGTAAAACTGGCTTTGGTGTCGGCGTTGGTATTGACCCCAACGAAGTTCAAAAGCTCGGTTGGGTAGACGCTGAGCTAACTAAATTAGGAAAACAACGAGATATCCGTGTGTTTACCCGTCACTATCATGCGGCGCTGCAATTAACCAAAACACAAAACCTGATAGCAACATTACCTAGTAAAGCGGCCAAAATATTTAAAGATGACCCAAGTATTACCGTTGTCGAGCCTCCTTTCGACATTCCACCCATCGCATTAAAGATGGCTTGGAGTGCGTTATTACATCACGATGCAGGTCACATTTGGTTAAGAAGACTCATTACCGAAGTAGCAAACGCGATGAACAGTGAGGTCCAGCCTTAATAGATATATTGACGGCATATGCATTCACAGTATCAATAACAAACATATTGTACATAAACTAAAAAACTGTCGTCATATTCCCTAAACTGTAGAAAAGAAAACAACGGAGTATGCCAATGTCAACGGTTTCAGGAAAGACGACAAGTCCATCTGGTGCAAACGATGCCAGAGATTCACAAGCCAATGAGCACAGCGCTCTATCTGTGATGCAGACTGCTGCGGAAGGATATGTGACAAAAGGCAAATTATCAGTTTCTAGCGATTTATTTGATTTTATAGAATCAAGCGCGCTGCCAAAATCTCAAACAGAGCCTACTGCGTTTTGGCAAGGTTTCGAACAAATCCTTGAAAACTTAATCCCAATCAACAAGGCTTTGTTAAGCGAGCGTGAAACGTTCCAACAACAAATCAATCGTTTTCACCGAAATGAGCCGAAAGCATCACCTAGCGAATACAAATCATTTTTAAGTACCATAGGTTATTTGCGAACAGCACCTGCTCCTAGCCCAATAGCAACTCAACATGTCGATGCTGAAATTGCCACCATGGCCGGCCCTCAACTTGTTGTACCAATTAACAACGCAAGATATGCGATTAACGCAGTTAATGCCCGCTGGGGTAGTCTTTATGATGCATTGTATGGCACCGACGTTATCTCAGATAAAAATGGCGCAGAAGCAAATGGTCAATACAATCCCATTCGTGGCAAAAAAGTGATTATAAGGGCGAGAGAGTATTTAGACACTATTTTACCCTTGACCACCGGCAGCCACGTAGGGAGCAAAAATTACCAACTTAATGACACATGTTTGTTAGTTACACTAGCTGATGGCACTACCACAACATTACAAGACTCAAATCAGTTGATTGGCCTTCAAGGAACGATAGAGAATCCGCATGCAATATTAGTTTGTCATAACGGCTTGCACGCTGAAATACAATTTGATAACACCCACCCAATCGGAAAAACAGATCCCGCGACAATAAAAGACATATTACTAGAATCCGCGTTAACCACCATCATGGATTGTGAAGATAGCGTTGCAGCAGTCGATGCTGAAGACAAAACGCTGGTTTATCAAAACTGGTTAGGATTGATGCAAGGAACTCTGCAGATTCAACTTCACAAAGGAGATAAAACGTTTACTAGAAGTATGAATCCTGACCGTGAGTATCTATCACTGAAAAATCAAAGCATTACACTTTCTGGTCGAAGCCTTATGTTTATTCGCAATGTCGGACATCTAATGACCAATAGCGCAATTTTATTTGAAGGTGAGGAGATCCCTGAAGGAATAATGGACGCGATGATTACATCACTTATTGCTAAACATGATTTGCTTAACAATAGTCCGTTTAAAAATGCGAAAGAAAACAGTATTTACATTGTAAAACCCAAAATGCATGGCCCGGATGAGGTTGCCTTTACGAATCGATTGTTCGGCGATGTAGAACGGGTACTTGATCTGCCCAGAAACACGATAAAAATAGGGATTATGGATGAGGAACGAAGAACAAGCCTTAATTTAGCGGCTTGTATTCAGGCTGCGAATGAACGTGTCGTATTTATTAACACTGGTTTTTTAGACCGCACTGGTGATGAAATTCATACGTCTATGCTCAAAGGGGCATTTGCCCCTAAAGCTGAAATAAAGATGCGCCCTTGGCTCAATGCTTACGAATTAGCTAACGTTGCCACAGGACTGAAATTTGGTCTATCTGGCAGAGCTCAAATTGGTAAAGGCATGTGGCCCATTCCAGAACAAATGGCCAACATGATGACGGTTAAAATCGGACATCCACAGGCTGGCGCAAATACGGCTTGGGTCCCCTCTCCTACTGCAGCAACTTTACATGCGTTACATTACCATCAAATTAACGTATTTGAGCAACAGAAAAGTATAATTAACGACAACAAAAACGCTCATTTAACCTACATCGATAGCATACTAGAAATCCCTTTAATGGCGGAAAATGCAGAATTAAGTTCAACAGAAATCACACTAGAAATTGATAATAATGTGCAGGGTATTTTGGGGTATGTCGTACGTTGGGTACACCAAGGTATTGGCTGTTCAAAAGTACCCGATATACACGGTGTCGGTTTAATGGAAGACCGAGCAACTTTGCGGATCAGCAGTCAACATATCGCGAACTGGCTTGAGCATGGGATCGTTACCACTCAACAAGTCAACGAGTCATTGCAACGAATGGCAGTTTTGGTGGATAGTCAAAATGAAGATGATGCTGAATATATTCCGATGCTGCCCGACTTAGCTAATTCAATTGGTTTTAAAGCTGCCAATGATCTTATCTTTTTAGGTAAAGAACAGCCTTCAGGTTATACCGAGCCACTATTGCATGCACGTCGGAGAGAAATGAAGGCCAGACTTAAAAAACCTAACTTATAGAAATAAGTTAGGTAAAAGGTCTGTTTATATTGCATTGAACTGTTGACCCAACTTGTTTAGCGCAGTAAAGTTAGTCAATCGAAAGAAAGTCTTTAAAAAAGGGGCAGATATGAAAATTTTATCATCAAAAAATCAATATTCTTTGATTTCTATGCTGCTGCTATTACTCTTGGCGAATTCATTGCACGGGTAGCTTTTATAGCAAATACACATAAAAAACCCGTGCCAAGCACGGGTTTTTTGTTTTATGCCTCAATAAAATACGGATCACATTCGAACATATGCGGCGTTAATGTCGCGCTAACAAACAACGGTCAAATGAATAAAAGGCAAATAACATGACTAGAGTTAAGCAGGGCAATCAGCAAGTCATTATTTTTGACACCACGTTGCGTGATGGAGAGCAAGCACTACCCGCTAGCCTCAATGTAAAAGATAAGCTACAAATTGCGCTGATGCTCGAAAAACTGGGCGTTGACATAATAGAAGCTGGTTTTCCAGTTTCATCGCCCGGTGATTTTAAATCCGTTCAGTTAATTGCAAAGGAAATCAAAAATTCGACTGTTTGTGGCCTATCAAGAGCACTAGAAAAAGATATTGATGCCTGTGGACAAGCACTCAGTGTCGCTGACCATTTTCGCATTCATACTTTTATCGCAACATCTGATATTCATGTGAATACAAAACTGCGAAAATCACAAGATGAAGTAGTTGAAATGGCGGTTAACGCAATTAAACATGCGCGCAAGTATACTAACGACGTAGAGTTCAGCTGTGAAGATGCCGGTCGAACCCATATTGATTACTTATGCCGCATGGTTGAATCCGCAATCAATGCTGGTGCAACCACCGTTAACATTCCGGATACCGTTGGCTATACAACACCAACCGAGTTTGGCAACATTATTAAAAACCTATTTAATCGTGTTCCTAATATTGATAAAGCAATAATATCCGTGCATTGTCATAACGATTTAGGTCTAGCCGTTGCGAACTCGTTAGCGGCCATCGAGCAAGGTGCTCGCCAAGTTGAGTGCACCGTCAATGGTATTGGTGAACGAGCTGGTAATTGTTCACTTGAAGAAATTGCGATGATCCTGCAAACCCGTTATGCCATGCTCGGTTTATCCACAAACATCCAATCGCCGGAAATTTATAAAGCCTCAAAGTTGGTTAGCAATCTGTGCAATATGCCAGTGCAAGCAAACAAGGCAATTGTAGGTGCGAATGCATTTAGTCACTCATCAGGTATTCATCAAGATGGCGTATTAAAAGGCCAAAATACCTACGAAATAATGACACCAGAAAGCGTTGGGATTAATAAAAACAAACTTAACTTAACCTCGCGATCTGGTCGACATGTTATTAAACATCGTTTAGGTGAACTAGGGTATCGAACAGATGAATATGACTTAGACGCTATTTACGATGCATTCTTGCGCTTAGCGGACAAAAAAGGACAAGTCTTTGATTATGACTTAGAAGCGCTTCTCTTTTTCGACCAACAAAAACATGACCATGCGCATTATCAATTAGATTATTTACAGGCTAACTCGGGTCGTAACATCATCCCTAGCGCCACGGTCCGCCTTAAAGTGGGCGACCAAAGTATCACCGAATCAGCGGTCGGAAATGGTCCTGTTGATGCCGCATATAATGCTATTATGAAAGTAGTGAAAGACCACAAAATTGATATTGTCGATTTTAAATTGGATTCCAAAGGTGAAGGTGCAGATGCACTCGCTCAAGTTAGTGTGGTCGCCGAGTATAATGGCAGACGTTTTAACGGTATTGGCCTAGCGACTGACATCGTTGAGTCAGGTGTTCGCGCATTAATTTTTGTATTAAATAATACTTACCTTGCTGATCAAATTGACGAACAAAAACAACAACAAGAAAATATTACCGGAGTTTAGAATGGCCACATATAACATTGCAGTTTTACCGGGGGATGGTATTGGGCCGGAAGTAATGGAACAGGCAAATCGGGTTTTAGATGCGGTATGCCATAAGTTTGATATTATACTAGAGCGCACAACCTACCCTGTAGGCGGCTTTGCAATTGATCATCACGGTGAAGCACTGCCTAAGGAAACTCTTGAAGGTTGCGAACAAGCTGATGCTATTTTGTTTGGTTCAATTGGCGGCCCTAAATGGGATAGCCTGCCCTTAGAGCTTCGCCCTGAGCGTGCAGCTTTGCTGAAGTTGAGAAGCCACTTCGATTTATTTAGTAATTTACGTCCAGCGAAAATTTATGCAGGACTTGCCCATTTATCTCCATTGCGCAGCGACATCGCACAATCAGGCGTAGATGTTTTAGTTATTCGCGAGCTTACCTCCGGTATTTACTTTGGCCAGCCTAAAGGGCTTGAAGGCGAAGGTGAAGAACAGTTTGCTTTCGATACCATGCGTTATTCAAAACGTGAAATTCGGCGTATCGCTATCAGTGCATTTGAAGCGGCAATGAAACGCGGGAAAAAAGTCACCTCTGTAGATAAAGCTAATGTGCTCGTGTGCAGTCGTTTATGGCGAGAAGTGGTTGAGGAAGTCGCAAAAGATTACCCAGAAGTGACGCTTGAACATATTTATATTGATAATGCGACGATGCAACTTATATGCGATCCTGCGCAATTTGACGTCATGTTATGTTCCAACTTATTTGGCGATATCATTAGTGACGAATGCGCAATGCTGACAGGCTCAATGGGTTTATTGCCGTCCGCGAGTATCAATGGCGCAGGCTTTGGGATGTATGAACCAGCCGGCGGCTCTGCTCCCGATATTGCAGGCAAAGGGATTGCAAATCCAATCGCTCAAATTCTGTCAGCATCAATGATGCTAAGATATAGCCTAGGTGAAGTTGACGCCGCAGATGCAATTGATGCTGCCGTTGTTAAAACACTTGAAGATGGCGTCTTAACCGCAGAATTAATGCCAAAGCAAGAACGCGATAATGCGCGCTCCACTGCAGATGTAGGCACTTATATTTTACAACAAATCTCTTAACCTCAAGGTAAGGAAAAATCATGGCTCAAACCCTTTATGACAAAGTGTGGAACGCACACATCGTAGAACAACTAGGCGAAGATACCTTATTGTATATTGACCGTCATCTCATTCACGAAGTCACCACACCTCAAGCCTTTGCTGGGTTGAATGAAAATAATCGTAAAGTACGTCGACCAGATCTTACTTTTGGCACTATGGACCATAGTATATCTACGCGTTCTCTTGCACTTGATGCATGTGGTCCACAAAATAAATTACAACTACAAACGCTGGCAGATAACTGTGCACAGCACAAAATCCAACTCTATCCAGTTGGTCACAAGAACCAGGGAATTGTGCATGTCATTGGTCCTCAACTTGGCCTAATTCAACCGGGTATGACGGTAGTTTGTGGCGACAGCCATACTGCAACCCACGGAGCCTTTGGCGCACTTGCATTTGGCATAGGTACGTCACAAGTTGAACATGTATTAGCTTCTCAAACATTGAAACAAAGCAAAGCTAAGAGCATGAAGATCGAGGTTGCAGGCAAGTTGTCGATCGGGGTTACAGCGAAAGACATTATCTTGGCAATTATAGGAAAAATTGGCCACGCTGGGGCGACTGGCTACGTTATTGAATATTGCGGCGAAGCCATCAGCGACTTATCGATGGAGCAACGCATGACCATCTGCAATATGAGTATTGAAGCAGGTGCGAAGGCGGGCTTAATTGCACCTGACCAAAAAACCATCGATTACCTAAAAGATAAAGAATTTGCACCAACCAAGCAGCATTGGAATGACGCGGTTAGATATTGGCAATCATTAACTACAGATACCGATGCGATATTCGACACGGTTGTGACCCTACAAGCAAAAGATATTCAACCACAGATTACTTGGGGAACTAACCCAGGGCAAGTTATTGGTATTAACCAAACTATCCCTTCACCCGATGATTTTGACGACCCTATCGAAAAAGAATCCGCATTTAAAGCACTTAAGTATATGGGACTTGAGGCAGGACAAACATGGGACAATGTCAAAATATCTCATGTCTTTATTGGTTCCTGTACCAACAGTCGCATTGAAGATTTAAGAGCAGCAGCAAAAGTTGCTGCATTAGGAAAAGTAAAAAGCGACGTGACCGCTATTGTTGTTCCAGGTTCTGTTGAAGTTAAAGAACAAGCAGAAAAAGAAGCATTAGATGTAATTTTTAAAGAAGCCGGTTTCGAGTGGAGGTTACCAGGCTGTTCTATGTGTTTGGGCATGAATGACGATGTTCTGCAACCAGGAGACCGCTGTGCTTCTACTAGTAATCGAAATTTTGAAGGTCGCCAAGGTCGTGGTTCGAGAACTCATTTGGTGAGCCCTGAAATGGCGGTCGCTGCGGCGTTAACTGGCAGTTTTGCTGATTCAAGACAGTTTGGAGAATAAAATGACAGGATTTACTAAATTAAAAGGCAAAGCCGCACCACTAGACCAAGCTAACATCGATACTGACCAAATAATCCCTAAACAGTTTTTAACTGGTGTAACTCGTTCCGGCTATGGCAAGCACCTGTTTCATGATTGGCGCTATTTAGACTTGCATGAACAAGAGGTAAACCCTGAGTTTCCATTGACTAAATCGCAACACAAAGGTGCTAACATTCTATTAGCGCGTGAGAATTTTGGTTGTGGTTCAAGTCGTGAACATGCTCCTTGGGCTTTGGCTGATTTTGGTTTTGGATGCATTATTGCAACCAGTTTTGCGGATATTTTTTATAGTAACTGTATTAATAATCAACTTCTTCCCGTTGTACTTCCAAGCAAAGATATGGATGAGTTGTTTGCAAAAGTTTCGGATAATCCAGACATCATATTTTTCGTTAACCTTCCAGAACAAAGCGTACAGGTTGGTGAAAAAACGTACACGTTCGATATGGTAGAACATCACAAACAAAATATGATCAAAGGCTTAGATGCAATTGGGCAAACGCTTGAGTTAGATACAAGCATTAGTCATTTTGAGGGTAAAAGGGCCGCTTGGTTGTAGCCTCTTTTTATACTTTGATATGAACTCCAATACGGTTTTTTGACACAAATATACACACTAAGTCAATGGTTTAGTGTGTATACTGACGTAATTACGAGGGTGCAGATCACTCGATTGTAACTAAAGTCAGGTCAATAATATAATGATGATAAAAACAATCCACATAACTGAGCTAACCGCCGGCATGTATGTCGAAAGCGTAGTAAAGCAAAAAGGCAATGTCCGAATAAAAAGTAAAGGATTGATAAAATCACAAGCTATCCTCATTGCGCTAGAAGAAAAAGGTGTATTGGAAGTTGAGGTAGATTTTAGCAAGAGTATAAGCCCTAAAAGTCAAAGCAATGATAGAATAGCAGTAAATCATCTAGCAGCTCGCTCTGCTCATCCTGAAAATTATAAGCTAGAAAGTGATACTACCGCAAAAAATAATGGCATCGCGTCAGAAGTAAAAGAATCTAAGTTAACAAAAATTATAAATATTGGGCAACATCAAGAAGCGCTGAAAGACGCCGATAAGCTGTATATACAAGCAAAAAATGTACAAAAAAACTTCGTATCTCAATTGCGCTCTGGCTCAACGCCAAATATCGATCACTTGAACAACCTATCGCAAAATATTATTGACTCAGTTTTTGAGAATGCCGATGCACTATCCTGTCTATTAATGCTCAAAGACTCTGATGAATACTTAGTAGAGCACGCAATTAATTGTGCAATCTTACTCACTATGTTTGCTAGTTCAAAAGGGATGTCTCAAGCTGAGGTTCAGGATTTGACTATTGCTGGCTTGCTGATGGATATAGGTATGACCTCGCTTCCCGCGGATCTGTTACAAAAAACCAGCGAACTCGATGATACCGATTGGCAAATGATGAGAAGTCATGTCGATGTCGGGTTAGAAATAGTCGAGCGCTTGGATGATGCACAGCCTATTGTGTTAGATGTTATTGCGAATCACCATGAAAGAATAAATGGCAGCGGTTATCCTAGAGCAAAGACAGCCTCGCAAATCAGTGTATATTCTCAGATGGCAGGTATTGTAGATTGCTACGACGCCATGATTTCGAACCGACAACATCAACGTTCTGTTAGCGCGACTGCAGCCCTGCATCAGTTAGAGAGCGATGAAACGCTAGATCGTGAGTTAGTCAAAGAATTTATTAATGCCATTGGCCTGCATCCCGTAGGTTCATTAGTCCAACTCAACAGCCAAAAATTAGCTATTGTGAGTCAACGCAATGTTAAACAACCGCTGAATCCAGTAGTAATGATTTTTTATAGTATGCAAACGCAAGTGCACACTGACATTGTAAGGGTCGATTTAAGCCAATCAGAACAGTATATTTTAACAGGCGTTAGACCAGAAGAATTTAGTATGAACTTAGACAAATTTTTCAAAAGCGTTTTTCTGCCTAAATAAAACGAGTTATTTTGCTCATTGATTTCAATAACTAGCCCTTGATGAATTAGTCTAATCTGTCTCGTTCGACTCTAGCCACTGACGTTTAGATTATTTGACTACCAGTCAGACAAAGCATTCATCGTAAACACCTCATCTTTAAAAGATAAAATGACTTTTTGTGGCTCTATATTGACTAACTGCAAGTTTTCCGCAATAAAGTCACCTTCAACTAAGCGCCTGCCATTAACTCTAACCCAACGTTCAGGCCTTTCAGAAGAATACATGTGCGCACTAAATGCCATTGTTGGAATTTGTGTTTGAGTCGCTACGGACAATTGATCCACACGCGGTAAGTCATCAAAGCTCGTGCTTTGCTGAAAATTTGACTCCGCGGACTCGCCTTTATCTAACTCTGCAATCGCTTTGTTGATTTTGGCTAATAATCGAGCCGACACCGCGCTTTCAGATTGGGTGTTCGCAGGTAAATTTAATATATTTTCTCCCTCGCTCACCGCTGAACGCTCTAAAATTTCTGTATTAGGCATGTTTTCTGGCAGATATCCCAACACCAGTGGTTCAGCCTCAGGGACACTGCCAGGGTCTTTCTGTTTTGGTGTAACTGGAGTTGGCACTTGCGCTAAGCCTGCACTATTTTTTGCTTCTGGAGCTGCGCTCGCTGGCATATCTTCTGTCACTGTATTCGCGTCATTAGTGCTATTTTGTTCGTTGCTGAGTTCTGTTGCTAGTAATGAAGATGCAGGACTATTTGCATTCAATGCAAGATTCTTTTGTGTGGGGCTATTTGCGGGTTGATAATCAATCACCATGTAGTCTTTACTTGTTGTCAGTGACAACCAATCTGGAATAGATGCAATATTCCAACCTACGCACAAACCACCAACGACCAATAAAAGTAATAATGAAATATTCTTACCATACAAATCCCAAGATGAAGGCAAAGTATCCATAGAAGGCATAAACAACGATCGATGGTATTGCTGGCTTACATCATTATTGGCCTTGGCAGACTTCCTCTCATTTTGCAGTAGCTGTTGCGTTGGTGTTAACTTTACCGCTTGTTCTGTAGGTTCAACGTCTAGCTCCACCCCCTCAGTATCGAGCAGACCCAAACTCTGACTCAAATCAACTTCAACCTCAGTCACGCCCATGTTGGCTAAACCCTTGATCATTTCGGGACTGCGGATCATCCCTACTTTTCGAATTTTAACGGGGCCATGCTGACTTACGACCTTACTCACTAGCATACCTGGCTGCAGATCGCTTACATTGAACAACTTAAGCATACAATCCTCCTGCAACCAAACCTAGGATTATGGAAGTGACAAAGCTGCCTACAAAAACGCGTTTCCACAGGTCTTCCTGTCGTTGCTGAACAATGTCATCACCTAACACTTGATAACTGGCGCCAATAACGAGTTGGTGTGTAATAAGCGGTTTTTGCAGTGTGTAAGCGAGGGTCATTGCGCGATCGCATAACAAATTAATAACCCGCGGAATACCTCCACTGATCTGAAATAAACTACTTAACGACGCTGATGTAAAAATACTTGGACTACCATTCGCCACCTGCAGTCGATGCGCCACGTATAATGCAACCTCAGCCTTAGTTAAAGGTAATAAGTGATAACGAGCAGTTACTCGCTGCGCTAATTGCCTTAGTTCATTTCGGCGCAATAGTTGTTGCAACTCAGGTTGACCGATTAAGACGACTTGTAATAGCTTTTCTCGAGTCGTTTCTAAATTAGTTAACAAACGCAGTTGTTCTAATACTTCGGGCATCAGGTGCTGAGCTTCATCAATAATAAGTACTGTGTTGATGCCATTAGCGTGATTATCTGCCAACTTATTTAAAATTTTGTCTGTAAATACTTTAAGCGAATTAGTATTCACTAAATATTTAATGCCAAGTTCATCACAAACTGTGGCCAATAACTCTATGGCTGACAATGTTGGATTTAAAATAACAGCGGTTTGCGTATCGTCTGATAAATCTTGTAGAAGCTTGCGAGACACGGTGGTTTTTCCTGTCCCCACCTCTCCAGTTAGCATTACAAATCCACCTGACTCCTTTAAGCCATGCGTTAAATGTGCCAACGCCTCACGATGCCTAGGGCTCATGAAAAGGTAATCGGGGTTAGGAGCAATTGAAAATGGGTTGTCTGTTAACCCAAAATAGCTTAAATACACGTTATCTGCGCTGTTATGATTATCATATAGATAACCTATCTATTATCGGTATTTAAGTCAATGTAAAAGCGCCTAGATTGCGCAGTACAAGCGCGTATTTCCGCTAAGTTGAGAAAATACGCCATTGAATTGAAACAAGCATACTCGTTATCATTGATTTGAGGTAGAATGAGCGCAAATACAAATAAAACAAAGTCATTCATGTTTGATCAATTAGATTTAGACGACGAACTCTGCCGAGCCATTAACGACATGGGCTATGAACGCCCCACCAGCATTCAGTCCTTGGTTATTCCACATGCAATGGAAGGTAAAGATATACTTGCTGACGCCCCAACAGGCACAGGGAAAACAGCCGCATTTTTGCTACCTGTTTGCCAATATTTGCTCGATCACCCACGTAAAGACGACAGCTCAACAAGGGTGCTTATACTCGTACCCACCAGAGAACTGGCTAATCAGGTATTCGAACAAGCGCTAGCAATTACTAAATACACACATCTAACCTGCGGTGTCATTACTGGTGGGATTAATTATGGTACTGACCGAGAAACACTAGCGGGCCATTGCGATATTTTGGTTGCAACACCTGGCAGGTTATTTGAGCATATTGAACAAGAAAGCTTTGATTGCCGCGATATTGAATCGCTTATTTTAGATGAAGCAGACCGCATGTTAGACATGGGTTTCTCTTCAATCGTACATCAAATTGCCGGTGAAGCTAGGTGGCGCAAGCAAAGCATGTTGTTTTCTGCAACACTTGAAGGCAGAGGTGTACGCCTTTTCGCAGAAGAACTATTGAAAGATCCGGTCACACTTTCAGCCGATCCTTCCAGAAAAGAGAAGAACAAAATCATTCAGTGGTACCACTTAGCGGACGATTTAAACCATAAAAATGCGATATTAGTTCATCATCTGCGCAATACTATTGAGTCGTGTATTGTGTTCGTCAAAACGCGCGAACGCTTGCATAACCTAAAAGACTTTTTGTTCAGCCAAGATTTTAGCGTGACCTATTTGCAAGGTGAAATGCCTCAAGATAAACGCAATTCTGCATTAGCGAGTTTCAAAGCAGGTGATGTGAAAATTCTTATCGCAACCGATGTTGCAGCAAGGGGGATTGACGTACAGGACATAAGCCATGTAATCAACTTTGACATGCCCAGAGGTTCGGACTTGTATGTGCATCGTATTGGGCGAACCGGACGCGCGGGCGCCAAAGGTACTGCAATTTCTATTGTTGAAGCACATGACTTTGAAAAAATAGGTAAAGTAGAGCGATATACCAAAGAGCCCTTTAAAGCCCGAGTCATTGATGGTTTGCGTCCAAAGAATAAAGCGCCAAAAGTAGTAAAAAAACAAAAGGTAAAAACACCAGGCAAAGGAAAAGGCAAAAAGGTAAAAGCTAAGAGCAAGTTTAAGAAGAAGACAACTAGACCGTCATCACCTAAATCAAAAGAGGCATAGATGAGTATAAAACAAATCGTCTTAGCGACAGGTAACAAAGGCAAAGTTGCTGAATTTTCGACGTTATTTGATGGTTTTTCAATAAAAGTAACACCACAGTCTGAGTTTAATGTTAAAGAAGTGCCTGAAACTGGCACTACTTTTGTTGAAAACGCAATTATCAAAGCTCGTAACGCGGCAAAAGTAACCGGACTACCCGCTATTGCTGACGATAGCGGTTTAGCAGTAGATGTTCTTAATGGTGCTCCTGGTATTTATTCCGCTCGCTATGCAGGTGAAACGGCTAATGATACTGACAACATAAACAAACTGCTCAAGGCTTTGGCAAACGAAACAGATAATCGTAAAGCTCGATTTTTGTGTGTGCTCGTATTTATGCAACACGAACTCGACCCGACTCCAATTATATGTCAGGGTGAATGGCATGGCGAAATTAGCACAAAACTCAGCGGCAATGGCGGCTTTGGTTACGACCCTATTTTTTGGGTACCAGAGCAAAACTGCAGTGCAGCTGAACTAGAGTCAAGCATTAAAAATAGAATTAGCCACCGTGGCAATGCACTGGTGCAGTTGATGCAACGAATGAAGGAAGTATTAATCCGTTGAGCGAAGGCAATTCTAGCACTCCAACCGCAACTCTTGATGCTGAGTTAAAACGCCACGTTAGTCTCACAGATTTGCCTCCTCTGAGCTTATATGTGCATATACCGTGGTGTGTTCAAAAGTGCCCCTACTGCGACTTTAATTCACATAATTTGAAAGGTGGTTTGCCCGAGTCTGAATATATCAGTCACGTGTTAGACGACTTAACCGCAGACTTGCCTCTAGTTACTATTAATGGGAAGTTACGAGAAGTATCCAGCATTTTTATTGGCGGTGGCACACCTAGTTTATTGTCTGTCGCTGGTATGCAAAGACTGTTGGATGGCATTGCAGCTAGAATTCCATTAGCTCCCGATGCTGAAATTACAATGGAAGCAAACCCCGGTACTGTTGAAGCCGAAAAATTTATTGGTTTTGAAAAAGCCGGAATCAACCGTATTTCGATTGGTGTTCAAAGTTTTGATGAACGACATTTAAAAGCACTCGGTCGTATCCACGATTCGACACAAGCTAGCGCCGCTGTTAAATTAGCAAAACGCTTAACATTACGTAGTTTTAACCTAGACTTAATGCATGGTTTACCAAACCAAAGTATTGACGATGCCATGCTTGATTTAGAAAAAGCCATTGCGCTAGCGCCGCCTCACTTATCATGGTATCAGCTCACTATTGAACCTAACACCGCATTTCATTCAAAACCGCCGACATTACCCGACGATGATATTTTGTGGGAAATTCAAGAGCGTGGTCATCAGCTCTTGACGCAAGCGGGCTATGAACAATATGAAATATCAGCCTACGCGAAAAAAGGTCAACAGTGTCAGCATAATCTTAACTATTGGCGATATGGAGACTATCTTGGCATCGGTTGTGGCGCACATGGAAAAATAAGCATACCTCAAAATCAGGTGTCGACAAAAGTAGAAACAGTTCTTCTCAGTTCACCTGCTACACCAGAAGCATCATCTGCACTGCGCATTATTCGCACGGTTAAGGTAAAGCATCCAAAAGGCTATATGGATTTCACTCGCGCTTATATGGATAAAATAACGCCGGTTGAAAGTGACGAGTTTGCATTTGAGTTTTTTATGAATCGATTTCGGATTATGGAAGCTTGCCCCAAAGCGCAATTTGCAAAAACGACAGGGCGAGAATTAATCAAAAGCGAATTACAACACTTGGAAAAAGCGAAGACAATGAAGCTTATTACGAGTAATGAACAAGCCTGGCAGCTTACTGAGACAGGAAAGCGTTACCTAAATAGCTTACTAGACTTGTTTATATAAGTTATTCGATACAGTGCACATTGATTAACTCAAAGTCTCATTTGCATAAAAATTAAGTACGTTCAATTTTGCCCTATTCGACCTCCCTTTCCGCAGGTAAAGCTGTTCGCACTAAACGAACAAACACCGTTCTGTTTTTCTCTTTAATAGAATTACTACTGTTAAAAAATGCCACTACCCAAGCACGTTCAGCATCAATCATAGATGGCGTCGAAGTCCAAAAATCATCTGGAGGCGTGGCGGGAAACAAGTCAATATTAATAGAAGGTCTGGCGCATGAGCGCTCTGTGATAGAGCTAAGTTCTTTAATGTTTGGCAAACGCCAATTACTAGAAAGATTAAATTCATAGCCAACACTCAACTCTAAAGCCTGTTTCCAAGTATTTGGCTCAGCTTCACCTGTGCAGCTTTCGCCATTCCAAGTTTGTCCTATAGCACAACTCATCCACATTAAATTTGTGCTCAAATGCAGTACTTGCCCATTGTCGAACTTCAGGAATTCTTCTTCCGGTGCGCTAACAGGCGCTGTCGACAGACAGAATTGCTCTGCATTCACCCTACTGACAAACCCAAGAAAAAAACAAATTACTGTGGTGCTGAATAGCACGTTCTTAATCATCGTCCAGCCCTCACAAGTTTGATGCGTGCTTGCGTTGATTTATTAATAAAATTATCAACCCCAGACTCAAAATCAATTGCCCATGCGCTCTGCGAACCACTCTCATTGACACCATCAACATTAGGCATAAAAGTCCAATACCACAGAGGAGAGCCAGGACTCGTTGTACCTATATCAGGAAAATACTCACTTTCAATTAATGGGGGCTGCAACTTACCAAAATGAACAAGCGATAAAAGCTCACTATGGCTAGGTAGTCTCCAATCAAAAAAACCACACAGACCTTGTGCATTGACGGCATCTACAAATGCCTGGGTATTGCAATTACCTGAGGAAAGATTACAAGCGCTACTACCCATATTTAAGTCGCCTGCAAATCCACCGCTTTTAGCCAATGAATACCAGGTAAAGATCTGATCAACGGAATGTAAATCAGCAGTAACATCGGTCTTATTTTCCCAAATCAATCCCGTGATATTATCCCGAACACAACTCCAATCTATTGTATTTTGGTCAACCTCATCACCATTCTGATTTAAACGCGTAAAATCAAATCCGAGCTCTCCCCTACCCGCTTTATCTGAAAAACCACTGCTAGCCATTCGATCATATCCACTGTGGGCATCCTGACCAGCAAATTCTCCTTGATAGGCAACAAAATTGTCAATATTGCTAGCATTTAAACTAACACCTGTATCGTTGAGAGTTGTTTGCGTTTGTGGCTCAACCAACATAGTCTGCATTTCAGTTCGCTGATTCCCGTAATTATCTGTGATGGAAAGTTGATAAATAATTTCCGTTTGCTGATAGACCAACGGAGCAATGCTAAACGTTTTAATTGAATTAACGTTTCCAATAATAGGCGCGAGTAGAGAATCTGAGGACCAAAGTACTGAAAATGGTTCAGCGTCACTCGCCGTGCTTGATGCTTGGCCGCTCAGTGATAATAGCTCCCCAGAAAAAACAGTTTGAACTGGGCCAATAGATAAGTGCGGAATAGTTTCAGACTCACTTAATAATCGAAGGGTTTTGTCTACGCTTGAGATTGCTCCCTCTTGATCGGTCACCTGCAAGCGGATAGTAATGTTGGCAGGCTGGGCGAGTATAGGGGTTTGAAAAATCAAATTTGCTGATGTTACAATCTCGCCAGCTAACACATCAGGTCCGGCAATTTGTTGCCAAAGATAGGCAGATATTGGTGCATTCGAGGTTTGCGGGTCGCTGTCACTACTTAAGCTGCCGTCGAGGGTTACGTTAGTTGATATTGGGTAACTATCGATTTCATAAAGGTCGATACTAGAAGCAAGTATTACCGCTGTAGGGATTGCATTCAACGGGTTCACACTCATAGTAATACTGTCGATCCCCGTCGTTCCATTGCTATCGGTTGCGGTTAATGTAAGTACATAATCTGTTATCTGGGTTACGCTAGGTGCTATAACCGTTGAGGCTGCTACTTCAGCCGATGCATCAGCTTGTTCAAAGGTTAAGGTTGGCGTCGAACTCCACGCATAGGTGATACCGCCAGCGGTGCTGGTTGCAATACCATCTATGTTAACAGTTACCTGCTCGTTGACCTCTATATTCTGCCCCGCATTTACCAACACTGTCGGGGTTTGAGGCTGCACCGCATCATTACCACAACCTGTAACTGCGCAGATGGCGATTGATAAAAATAAAAATTTATAAAATTGATCCATCACTTATTACCAGAAATCGTTGAGCTTGCAAACGCAAATAGATACTTGCGTTTGAAATAGTAATAAAAGAACAGCAAGGATTAGACCAACAAAACAATATTAATAAAAATGTGCTATTTACTAAGCTTATTGTTCTGTTTCGTTTTGTTGGATTCGCAAAGCAAGTAGCTTCTTTTTAGCCGCCGCGGCGTCTGACGTGTCATAAATCATTGTACAAAGATACTCAGCCTCACCCGAAGCAGACATTAATGCGGAGAATGAAATATTCTAGTACACAAAATTGTCAGCACATATGATGGGCCAAATATTTCTAAACTTAAATAAATAAGATCGCTATTCCCATGTTACTAATGCGCGGATACAGAGCTCAAACACTGATGTTACTCTGCACCTGCATTTTTTTAAAAATATCAGGAAACAATGAGACTTTTGATGATAGCGGCTTTTAATTGAGTGCATCGACACTAACAGTAACTTATTATGCGAACAATATAGGTAATAACAATGCAGTAAGTATGCCGTTGAGACACAGACCTAGAGTAGCAAAAGCACCGCAGGTTTCACTAATGCTTAACGCTTTGGATGTGCCAATAACATGAGCCACTGAGCCTAACGCAAGTCCTTGCGCATATTCAGAATCCGTTTTGCTGAGTATAATTAACCAAGGTCCAAAGGTTGCACCAACAATACCGGTTAATATGACGATAACAGCAGCAAGTTCAGGTGTGCCGCCAATCAATTCTGCAGTGCCCATTGCCAGAGGGGTGGTAATAGACTTTACCAGCATGGTCATTTGAAGTTGTAATGGCGTTTCCAATAAATAAACAGATAGCCAAGCAATAGTAGGCGCTAAACTTCCCCCAATGAGTATCGGCGCTAGTACTCTAACTCCTAGCTGCCTTAGTACCGGCAATTGATTATACAACGGCACGGCTAAGGCCACGGTTGCGGGCCCTAGCAGCAGTTCAAATAGTGTGATACCGCGTTTAAATGCCACCACATCTATCTCGGTAAAATGTAAGCCGAGGCCGATAATGAGGGTACTGACAGTTAATGGATGTAATAATGGATTTTGATTTAGCCACAAATGCAGTTTTCTACTAAGTAAATACACGCCCAATGTGGCAGTTAAACAAGCAAGCATAAAAACGTAATTTTGCGACCATAATGGTGACAGTTGGACCACCATCTCCTGTAATGCGGACGTCATAAGTAGGCCTTACTCGTCATTATTATTGCGCTCACCTACCACAGGCTGATTTATTTGAGCAGAGATTTTCACCTCAGACAAAATACGCTGACTCAACCACAACGTAACACCTAAGCTAACTAGAGTACTGAGTAAAACGGCAATAATCAACGCAACATAGTATTGCTCAAACAAGTCCCCATACAATAACACTGAAATGAGTGCTGGTAGCAAAAATAGCCCCATGTGAGCTAGCAGTGGACGAGCAGATTGAGTTATGACAACGGGAACTCTGCGTAACAATAGGAATAAAAGTAGGAGGATAAAAATACCGATAAGGGCGGGAGGCAATGGTATAGCAAAGTAGTGAAATAAAAATAGCGAGATAAAATAAATACAACACAGTACAGCGAACCCAAATATTCCCCGCACCGAGATTTTAATCATATAAGAATATCTACTTAATACTAAAAAGTGCTGTCTTGATGGACAGTAATAAAGAAATCAGTCCCGGCTTTACTGTAGTCAATTTTATATTCTTTATTATTTAACGTTTGAATAAAAAGCAGAGGGCGATAATCGCTAAAATTCTCAGCAGAGGAAATGTCTACCTTTGCCATATCCATCCGCTTTGCTTCCAGTTTATTCTCAGGAATTTTACCTTCATAAATTTCAATCTCGTTATGCATAACGAGTAATACCGGATCGCGTCGCCCATTTATAACAAGCAAATCCAGCTTTCTTAATTTATGTATTAGCGTATTACGACCACTAATTAAATATGGTGCTTCTGCCATTTGCTGCTCCTAACAATTTAAAGTAAGCATCTCTTACAGAAATATAGCAAAACAAGCACATCTATGCACGCCCACATACCCAAGATAGTGCATTATAAGTATCCCAACACCTAAGATAGTACATATAACCACCACTTTTGATTTATATCGGCTTTTTTTGAAAAAGTTTTACCTGTTTAATGACAACCCATCAAAAAAAATTTATACTTCACGCCGCTTTTAAGATGGACAAGAAGCTTTGTTGCGAGAAAGTCCAAATTCAAAATAGTTTTTTGTTCTTTTAGAAAGAAAAAGCGACCCCAAGGTTTTAAAATGTGGCCCCTTAGCTCAGTTGGTTAGAGCATACGACTCATAATCGTCAGGTCCCCTGTTCGAGTCAGGGAGGGGCCACCATTCTTT
>Ga0256371_100049_pt1 | contig 21915 bp, 20 predicted proteins | sample SI3MviralmetaG_FD_190079 | JGI IMG/M metagenome (GOLD analysis project Ga0256371, IMG submission 190079) | Sea-ice brine viral communities from Beaufort Sea near Barrow, Alaska, United States - SI3M | ecosystem: Environmental > Aquatic > Marine > Coastal > Brine | place: USA: Alaska | collected...
GGAACTCGGGATGGGCGCACAGGCCCATAAACAGTGTATTCAAGCCAGCGAAAGCACTAAATTTAAAGGGTTTAATTTGTTGTACAAAGGCATCCATATCTCTTGGGTTGGGGATCAGTACGCACATCGCTCCCTTTGCGAACAGCGTCATCATGCACACGGTAAAGGCATAGATATGGTAGAGAGGAAGCGGACAAATAATAATCTCGTCACCATCTTTAAATCCGTTATCCAAGCGTTTAAGGGTTTGAATACTGTTGGCCAGCACGTTTCTATGGGTAAGCTCGGCGCCTTTAGATACTCCAGTAGTTCCGCCTGTATATTGTAAAATGCAGCCATCATCAAGGGATATCTGTGGGCGCTCTGGCAGACGAAGATCCTTGGCTTCTTGAAATACTTGAATAAAACAAGGGTAACCAGAAGTTGATTTTTGTTGGCTTAGCATCTGATTTGCTGCCGTGACGATTACGCTTTGTATTTGTGTTTGATTTTTGATCTCTTCATATTTAGGGACAAAATCTTCCAGTATAACTAACGCCTTTGCTCCTGAATCGCTGAATTGATGTGCCATTTCAGTTGGTGTGTAAAGAGGGTTGGTATTGACAATTACTAAGCCAGCTCGAAGAGCACCATAAACCGCAATTGGATTTTGTAATAAATTGGGTAATTGAATCGCAATTCTGTCACCAGCCACTAAGTTACCTTTGGCCAATAGCCAAGCGCCAAATTGAGCTGATAACACATCAATTTCAGCAAAACTCATTGTTTGGCCTAGTGCATTGTACGCTGGTTTACTATTATATTTTGTAAAAGTTTCTTCAATATAATCGGCAAGAGAACTAATATGAGCCGGTATTACTAATTGCTCAGTCATGTCACATCCTTAATCTGTAAAGTGAGTTTTTAAATCAAATAAGAAAATAAATTTAAGTGGTTGTTAACGCGTATATGTCATCATACAAAGTCGATGTTTTAGGGGCTCGGTTATACCATCATCGCACTTAGCTTAAGATAGTCTTAATCATATAAAATTAACAATCAATTTACATTATAACCAGTTATTGATGTGCGAGTGTATTAATGTCTGAAACTGACACGTCTTGCAACCTGCGATTTATCCTATATAGACTTTGTCAAAATTTCGCAAAATTTGAAATTGAGAAAATCCAAAGCCCAATTATTGCGCAGTGCCATTTACCAATGTTGCAAGAATAATCTGATGGGGGTCTCACATGAGCAGTTAGGCGACTGTCGTCAAAATCAATTAAAGGGCGGCATTGAGCGAAAATTAGACCTTGAGGAGTGTTGCTACCTTTGTAAGTCAGCGTCTCTGACCCCCAGATTAAAAAATGACGTTTTATTTTACTTATGCTCTTTCGATAGCCCTGGCGGTAGAGCGGCGGATTAAAAATTCCCGTGTCTCTGGTTCGATTCTGGGTCGAGGCACCATGACAAAAGCTGCATAAATGTGCAGCTTTTAACGTATCCGACCTTGAGTATAATCCTGTATCCACCTAAGCAATTTTACAAAATTGGGCACACAAGTCTCTGACGCGGCCCGGCTATATTGCAGAGTTGTGTTATTGGAGTGACATAAAAAAATAGGGTGCTACCCAATTTAGGTAAATCTACGCCTCAATGCTTCTGTTACTGGAAAAGGGGCACCGTTAGGCTATGGGCCAAACATATGTCTCAAACAAATAAGCCGCTAATAGAATTCCGCCCACATTGATTGCCAGGGCTAAAAAAATTCTCCACAGCGTCCAGTTCTTAGTTGAGTCTGTCTGTGTGCCGGATGGCTCGCAAGGATTTTCATTGACTGCGACTATTTGTAGAGGCACATCTAAAGCCTGCAGCAATTCATCTCGCTTTTTTTCGGTGTATCTACAATTCGCGCCTGTAATTCTGTAATTTTCGACATAGTAAGGAATGTATGCTGAAAAGTAAATGCCGAGAATAAAGCCGTAATATTTCGCCTTATGCCAGCTACTAGCCCAAAAACCTTCAGGTTCGGGATAAGACGAAATCAATAAGTAGCTCGCTGCAACCACATGAAGTAATATCCAGGGTATTAATATAAAATATTTTAAACGCTTGATGTTTCTAACAGCACGCTCGTCAACCCATTCCTCGCTTTGCACTTTTGCCTCGTAAGTGATCCTTTGGCTGGTTTGAGCTTGCTCTTGGCATAAATCTGGATTTTGACGTATATAGTCTGCGCAGCCACGTCCATAGGATTTGCGCATCTCTTTGTCTTCAAAGGGGACATAAGCCATAGAGGTGACTTCACCATTATCATTAAAGACAAAATGCACTTTCGGTTCCGCTCTATAAGTGAAGGTAAATCCTTTTGTTTTATGACGAATGAAAAAAGATGAGTGGCAGGCTTCATCAACTCCAGCGCCGTAAGCCGTATCGAGCATATACTGCGACGTAGCACCCTCGATGTATTCTTGGGCGATTCGGGCAAGAAAACCATCAATTATCAACTGCCTTACCTGGGCATGATAAATATGGCTAGGCCTACAGCTATATGTAAGGCTGCCATCTTCGTTTAGAATATAATCATATTGGGCAACGTCATATTCTATATTATAGCCCCAGCCATATGCGTACTGTAGCTGTTGTTGCACGGCATCATAATGCCGACGGTCTTGCACGTCCAATATGCTGCGACGGCAAGCAGGACAATGATCCCATAGGTTGCCTGAATAGTTGCAAAAGTATGAATCATAGCAACGTTCGCAGTTTCTCATGTGGGACAAAGATATGCTCAACTTTGTTATTATAGAATTATTTAGCTCTGATTATAACGCAACTGTAAGCACCAGACATCCAATTTTTTGTAAGAGCTATTGTGCCTTAATCTGCAAATTAACGACAAAGCCGCTACGGGTTTTTCTGCCAACACTTAACAGGTCCCAGGCGTGGTAAATGCCGTATTCATCTCCGGCAAATAACCAGCTGTATTCGCTGCGCGTCCCCGTCGTATTCAAACCTATTTTGTCAACGAGTCAAAGCAGAAACGAAAACGCCCCAGAAACTCTGTTTTTTTTCGATCTTTATTTAACTTCTACAACTGTGATAACTGATTGATAAACAGAACCAGATACAGGTTAAATGACAGTTTATTTTGACGGAATTTATTTCTTCGTTGCCATTTTACCGAATACTAACATATCAACATCATCGGTCATCCGTTCAACCTCTCCTGTGAAATTGAACCCTTGATAACAATCTATTCCACAATTGTTCTTTCTATAATCGCTAGAGCCACTACTTTTAATGACAAGTATAAATTACCTTGATTTTATCTTACCTTACATTAGACTCGTGAAATAACTAGCAACTATTAATGAAAATTAATAGGCGTAAAGCTACCAGCCTAAGTGCATTGCATAGGGTCGTGGGGTTGCAATTTATATGGATATTTTTACAACCTTTACTGTGGTTTATCAATTACATCATTTATTAGAGGTTGTGAATGTTTTTCTCAAACAAGTATGTTGTTCAATTTGTTGTTATTTTTTTCCTAAGTGCCTGTGGCGGAGGTAATAGTAGCGATACAGTCTCAAATCCACCACCCGTAGCCACGTCACCTGCAACGGCTTCATGCGTCAACCCTCATTCTGCTGACTACCCTGAATCATATAAGGGTAAATTTGAAACCCCCTCCCCCAGAGGTAAACTTTCTAGTCATATAGTGAGAGGTATTAGTTTTAAAGACTACTCCCCTAGTTGGATTTATGATGGCCTATCCCAGTCTGCACGCGATAATTGTTCCAAAGATGAATATGTAAAATTGATGTATCTTGAAGCATTACAAGCGCTGAGTGCTTCAGGTGCACAAAGGGTTTGGGTTTACAATTATGGTCAGTGGAACGATAGCCAAGAACCATGGGTAGTAGCCGAAGCTAATTATCATACGCCTAAAAAATATGTAGAATATATTGTCGAGCAAGCACGCTCGCTCAACATTGATATTTATTTTTCTTGGCAGTTTACTCAAAACAATATCGATGGAGATATTATTGTTGAGCAAGGTGAGAAACTCACGTTGGATAAGCTTAAAATAATATTAGATGCACATCAAAACAATATGATTATTCAGGCAAAACATGCCCAGAAAATAGCTATAAAAGGTATTTCTGCTGACTGGAACGCGATGTGGCTCACCTTGCATACCGATGAATTAAAAGAATATTATATTGAGCGATTTGCCGAAATTATTGATGATATTAGAGCCAATTTTGACGGTGAGATTACTTGGGGGCAAATAGGCACTGTAATTAATGATCAACGAATATTTTCCAGAGTAGATAGTATTTTAATCAATGCCTTACATTGCTGCGGCAATCAATTTAACGCTGAAGAAGATGCCAAGCTAACAACGGAACTGGTCAAGCAGAAAACCTTTGAGTCACTGACCAATCAGCATATGCAAATATATTGTGGTGATATTAACCAACCATGCTGGCACGGTACGTCAAATATAGAATTACCGATAACACTTATTATTCAAGTGCAAAGTCGTGAAGACTTTTTTCTCAATGGCTGGAAAGAAGATGGGTTCTGCACCCCTGGAAGTTTAGAAGACGGGACTAAAGTCAGTTGTATTCAGGAAAGTTTTGTCACTGACTTTTCTGTGCAATCAGTTGGCATAGAAGGTATTATGCAAGCGATCGAAGAGCAAGATACCTTTATGATTAACAGCGTCGACATTCATACCGGTTATTGGCTTTCACCAACGCTAACCCCCAGTTTTGAAGGTTTCCCTAACACCTCTCAATCTATCCGCGGTAAACCGGCAGAGGGTATTGTTAAGTATTGGTATACCGGACAAGAATAATTCACCTTATGTTAATGTGCGAGTGTATTAATGTGTGAAACTGAAACGTCTTGCAACCCGCGGTTTATCGAACCTAGACTGCGTCAAAACTTCGTAACGTTTGAAACTGAGAAAATCCAAAGCCCAATTATTATAATAATTCGATAAATTAATGTTTGGAACTCAGAGCTTATGGATAAGTGAACTAGCCGGAATGGAAGAAAGCGGACAGTAAGAGTTTTTTATTGAATTACTGCGCAGTGCCATTTGCCAACGTCGCAAGAATAATCTGATGACGGTCTCAAATGGGCAGTTTCCTGCCGTTGCGGTTTTCTTGTATTTGGTATTGTTAGAATGAAAAGATTATGTTCGTTTTAAAAATACATGGAGTTAATTCACGGTTATTTTAAATTTGTAATATAACTACTTTTCTCGATAGCTGACGTTCATTAACGCAAAGCTAAGGGGCAAATTGAGTTGGCTATAATGCGCGAAGTGCAAGCCAGCGAGAAATTGTTCAAACGAACGGAGTGAGTGAACTTAAGCACCTTGTTATAAGCATACATCAAATTGAGTCCTAGATTTACTTTTACTGCCATCCGAAATGAAACGACATGGTTTGTTTGCCGTGCAGCTATAATTCACTTTATATATTGTTGTAGCGCCTGCACACAATTGAAAATTTCCGTCTGATTGTATTATTTTCGATATATCAGATGCATCTAAATCCAATTTACGATCTGTATCCATACCTCCTGAATAGATAGGTATTCCATTTTCTATTTGAGACAACAATTGCTTGCAAACCAAAGGTTCACAACCATCAAAGACTACTTTAGCAAAGGCGCTTGAAGATAGAACTGAAATCAAAAACAGTGCAAAAAATTTCATGTGCTTATAACACCTCGCATAGAGGGCAAGTTTATGGGCGCAGCTTTTGAGCAACGCGAAATGCACCCGTAAAGTTGTCCCAGCGACCGAAGGGAGTGAACTAATGCGTTTGTTATTTTGCTTAATGTTGGTGCGGTTTTGATACAACAATCCATGTCTCCTTGCGTTAACTATTTTGGTCAAAATATACTCGTTTGTCGTTCATACAGCAATCGATGTTGAGCAGCGAAGATCATACAGCAAATCCTCGCGAACCCAAAAACAACTCTTTAACAACAGATGAGGGTGACTCTTGAAAGAAGGAGCGGCAACTAGTGAGTTAAACGTTTTATTTTGTTTCATCGTTGCTTCTGACCTTTACTGGCCCAAGAAAAAAGGTTGTGCAATCGGTGTAAAAGCGAGTCTTAAGTTTTTGGCTTTTTACAAATGGTCTTATGAGGATAAGAACGTTATTCCTTATAAAATATAGTGCGGCCAACATACTAACTAGCATTCCGCCTATCGGAGAGCGCTTATCAAAGTCTAACAACTCCTCACCCTCAAGATCTGAGTATAACGACTTTGCGAAAATGAAAACACCCAAAAAAATTACAGTGTAAATGGTGTTGCTGGTCAACATTTTTCTGATTTTTTTACGCAAAAATAAACCTCATTGAAACATAACAACCTATTACCCGAAAAAATTCCGGTAATGCTGTCGTTTGATTTATCTTGGCATGTGGGGTTTGTAGCATGACTAAAATCCTTTTAGTTTGTTTGAAGAGTTCTACAAAACAACTTTTCTTGTTTTTTCCTTATTGTCGTAATGTACCAAATAGCGGAATTTTTGCAAAGTATTGCTCTTTGCCGGAATTATAGCTTTATTGTACATATCAACAGTCATTTTTTGCAGTAAAAAATCTAACGTGTTCTGAGCTTTCTAAAGCCCTTGTATAAAATTTTGCGACTGTCCACTTTTCCTCATTCAAACGGGAATGTTCCGCGGAGGCGTTTGTTGAAACTTAATATGTTTAGAATCTTTAAATTAGATTATTGTGAAAATCGTAACGTATCCAATTTGAAACGCGTATGTCGGCAATTGCCGTTTACTTGCCTGTCAACGCCATAGATAAAAATCTCATTTCTAGCAAAAAATGACAACTAAAATCTAGAGCGCAATTAGCTGGATATTATGATTTGCGTTTTATCGGTAAAACCCATGACAAACAAGAGATTCGGTGCACCGTTAAGGGCGATCGTGCGCCTGGCTATGGTTCTACCGCCAAAATGCTCGGCCAATCTGCAGTGTGTTTAGTTGAGGATATAGCTAAAGAAGACAAAAGTGGGGGCTTCTGGACACCCGCAAGTATATTTGGCGATAAGATTATTGAGCGCTTAGAGGAACATGCAGGAGTGACTTTCTCGATTGAATAGTACTTGTATAAATGCTGCAGGCTATTACTGAGCTGCAGCTACACATCTACATCAACAGAGAATAATTATTTCATCCTTTAAATCCAAGCTGTAACAGCGCTGTTTTTAAAGAGTAAGTACCTGTGCGGTCAAGCCCTACACCAATAACATCAAGTGGCATATTAGTACCTTATTGTTAACATCAGTTTAGCCCGTGCCCATACTTTTGTATGGTGTAATCGTAAAACTGACTGTACACTATTCGGCTAATTAGTATTATCACAGTATTGGTTTAATGACAAAATCCGACCTACCACAAAGTGCTGATGCACCAGAAAACAAAACCCCGCGTCAGGGTATTCAGGTTATTGCCAGAGCGGCATCTATTTTACGTGCACTTGAAAACGCAGATGATGGCTTAAGCCTTGGTCAAATTGCAAAAAGAGTTGATTTGCCGCGGTCAACGGTACAACGAATTGTAAATGCCTTAATGGACGAGAATATGCTTGTTTCTGCGTCTTTAAACGCCAGAGTAATGCTTGGTCCTACTATTTTACGGCTTGCATCGAACACTAATTTTGATTTTTCGACTTTTGTAAGGCCTCATTTAGAAGCGCTAGCACAAAGTACTGGTGAAACCGTCGACCTATCCATGCAGCGCGGTAACAAAATGGTCTTTGTTGACCAAATTGCGTCTAGTCACCGTTTAAGTGCTCTTTCCGCAGTGGGTGAGGGGTTTTTGATGCATAGTTGTGCGAATGGTAAAGCGGCGCTATCGTTAATGTCTAATGCCGAAATTGAAGCTTTATTTACCAAAGGATTAGCAAAAGATACAAAAAATACAATTACCGATGTAAACAAACTTATGCTTGAAATTGAGGCCGTTAGAGGTAATTACATAGCGATAGACAATGATGAGCATACTGATGGAATAAGTGCTGTTGGCACAGCATTCAAAGATCCCAAAGGTATTATTTTTGCCGTATCAGTTCCTGTACCAACAGTTCGCTTTGTAAGAGACAAAGAACATATAATCGAATCATTAGTGGTATTTCGTGAAAGGATGATGGCTGTACTCAATCGCTAAGGTATTTCTACTGTCGATATAAATCACTTTTTTAAACACCTTGCTTCACTAAACCAACCTATACGTTCAATAAGGGTAGACTGAGACACACCCTGTATTGGGTTACCCGTTAATGCCCTTCATTTAGCCAACTAGCAATTTACTCATAAGACAATCGCTTACTCTGAGGACTTTTATTGTGTGTGGAGCTTTTGCATGGCGAGTATGTGTGCAATTAAAAACCGCAACATCTACTTTATTTACTTCAATTTTTACGCAACATTTTTTTAACAAAAACTTGACATACACTTACTTAATAATTCATAGTACCACTTATAAGTTCGCATGAACCGCAATGCGGTACAATAAATATTGGGTATATCGGAGAATATGTTTATGAAAGGGTTAGGTAATGCAGATTGGCGCGACGAAAGTTTATGTAATTTTGAGGAATCGAACCTAGAAAATAAAATGGGTTTGGAAATGTACGACCTAAGCCACCCTTGGGGTCTCGGGCAGCCCTGCTGGCCATACTTTAAAGATGTTGAAGTTAGACGTTTACACGGCATGGCAAAGTCTGGTGTGCTAACACAAGAAATTACCACGGTTATGCACTCTGGTACTCACATTGATGCACCCGCCCATGTCGTTGAAGGCACTCCTTTTATGGATGAAGTACCGCTTCCCTATTTCTTTGGTACTGGCGTAGTCGTCTCTATTCCCAAAAAAGAATTTGAAGTGATTACCGCCGAAGATCTAGAAAATGCAAGTCCAGAAATTCGCGAAGGCGACATTGTAATTGTTAATACCGGTTGGCATAAATATTATGGTGACAATACTACTTATTATGGCAGAGCGCCCGGCTTCTACAAGGACGCTGGTGAATGGTTTGTGAAGAAAAAAGTGAAGATGATTGGTTCTGATACACAAGCACTCGATCATCCCTTAGCGACCGCTATTGGTCCACATGGACCTGGCAGACCAAATGGCTTAATGCCAGATATATGCGCTGAATATGAACGCAAAACGGGCAGAAAAGTACTTGAAGACTTTCCTGAATGGGAGCCTTGCCATAACGCAATTTTGAGCGCAGGCATATTAGGTTTTGAGAATGTTGGTGGTGATATTGACAAAGTGACCGGCAAACGAGTCACATTTGCTTCATTTCCATGGCGCTGGACCAAAGGCGATGGTTGTATTGTGAGATTAGTCGCTATGCTCGACCCGAGTGGCGATTATCGCATTGCTAAAGGCTCGGCGAAGTAAGGAATACTTATGCAAATCACGCGTTTTGAAGACGCTAAGCCTTACGATGCTCCTAAGCACTACAATATGCTTGGTTTGCGCTTGCAAGGTTTTGATGCGAGTCTGAGTGAGAACTTTTGGGTTGGCTTATCGCAGTTCTTGCCCGGTGGCGGAGCAGAAATGGATAGTTCTCCCCTTGAAAAAGTTTATATCGTTTTATCCGGAGAGATAACGATCACATTAGGTAACGGTGAAGAAACCATTTTAAAAGCACAAGACAGCTGCTTTTTAGCCCCGAATGAAGCTAGGGCTATCGAAAATCGCAGTAATACGACTGCACACATGTACGTAATAATGAATTATCCAAAAGGCTATGACCATGGACCTGCTTAAAAACCCACACCAAATGTTCGACATCTCTGGCAACGTGGCCGTAATTACCGGTGCTACAGGTGCCTTTGGTAGCGTAGCCGCTAGGATTTTGTCAGGTGCGAAATGCAAATTGGTGCTAGCAGGCGGAAATCAAACTGCGCTAGCGGCAATTGCAGAAGAGCTTAAACAAGACGGTGCCGAAGTGTGCACCGTAAACTTGCGCCCCAACTCACCAGAGAATTGCCAAGCGATTATAGATGCAGCACTAGCGTCATTTTCAAGACTAGACATACTAGTCGTCGCATCGGGCATGAACGATGTATCGCCTATTGGGGACATGTCGCTTGAACGGTTTGAAAATGTTATGCAGGCCAATGTGACCGATTCGTGGTTAATGGCGCAAGCCGCTGGTAAGCAAATGATTGCGCAAGGTCAAGGTGGAAAAGTGGTACTTGTATCATCTGCCCGCGGAAAACTTGGGCATCCAAATGGTTACTCTGCTTATTGCAGTTCAAAACATGCTGTTAATGGTATTACTAGGGCGCTTGGATGTGAGTGGGGTAAAGAAGGCATAACCGTAAATGCGCTAGCACCTACTGTTTTTAGGTCAGATCTAACCGCATGGATGTTTGCTGATGACGAACGCGGAAAATCAACAAGAGAAGGGATGCTTGCAAGAATCCCTATAGGCCGCCTTGGTGAGCCAGAAGATTTAGCGGGGCCATTACTATTTTTGGTATCGCGCGCATCTGATTTCCATACAGGGCATACATTATATGCTGATGGCGGTTATACCGCAGGTTAGCCAATTATGTTAACAAATACACTTTACACACTACGACTCGAAGAGGCTATTTGACTATGCAGTATTCAATTATTATCGCCGTTTTCATTTATGAAATTGTGGTTATTGCTGGCGTAGCTTGGTTTTTGTCACGCAAAAAACAAAAACACGCCGATGGCGATTTTGCATTAGGCGGTCGTTCACTTCCCACCAGTGTGGTTGCCGTTACATTAGCACTCACTGTACTAGGTACGGCACATATTTTAGGTGTGTTTGAAATGACATGGTCCATGGGCGCTTCGGCGGTCTGGTTCAGTATAGCGCATGTTATTTTGTTAGTGGTTGTGTGCGCAAGTACGGGGCTATGGGTTCGTCGTTTAGGCGTTAGTACGGTTCCCCAAATTCTAGAAATGTTTTATGGACGCAATACACGCTTGTTAGTGTCGTGCGTTATGGCCGGTGTTATTTTTGGTATTTTGACCATTGAGACGCAAGGGCTAGGTATTATTATTTCGTCTATGACCGGTTGGGAAATTAAAAACGGGGCGATAGTGGGCGGAATGATAGGCGTACTATATGTGGTATTGGCCGGCATAAAAGAAGTTGGCTGGGTTAATTTGGTCAATGCCGTTGTAATGTACATTGGTCTTGTATTGGCTACCATTGTGCTGGCGTTTAAATTACCCGGCGGTAGCTACGAATCTGTGAGTAACTTTTATACGGATTCTGGCAATGGGTTTATGCTCAGTATTTATGGCACTCCTGAAATTCTATTGACCTTCGGTTTAGGCACAGTAGTAGCGGTCGTCTTTAGCCAAGGCATTAACCAAATGTTATTACAACCAGCAATGGCGGCTCGTGATGAGAAAACTATAAAACGAGCGTTGTGGATTGCGGCTCCCTTAAACGGCTTGTTCGGCGTATTTGCAGTGGTTATCGGATTAACTGCCAAGTCGATACCGGAATTCGAAGTCCTTGGACCAAAAGTTGCCGCGACAACAATGCTAGTCAATCTCCTTCCAGGATGGCTTTCTGCTCTTTTGTTAGCCTCATTTTTAGCGGCGATATTATCGACCTTTGCGATGACAAGTTTATCGCCAGCGACCATATTTACAATGGACATTTATAAGCGGCTTTATAGACAAAACGCAAGTGACGCTGAGCTCACCCGCGTTATTCGTATCACCATTGTGGTACTCGCCATTATTGCCATGGCGGTAGCGTCTTTTCTACCCCCCATTTTGGCCTCTATGAACTGGTTGTTCTCGTGGTTGGTGCCTATTTTTTGGGTGGTTGTGTTTGGTTTTATTTGGAAGCGACATGCAACCGCGGCAGTTCTTACGCTTGTGAGTGCGTGGATTGCTAATTCTTTATGGTCATTTTCGTCGCTTCCTGAGGCTCTCAATATGGCGGGAACCCCAAATGCCTACGTCACCCTTGGCGTCACATTGTTTGTTGGCGTGCTAAGTAACTTAATACTGCCGGGCGAAACGGGTTATTTCAAATCCACTGATTATGATGACCGTCTAGCTCAAATGAAGCAGGAGTAATGCATATGTTTTGGAGCATATTTTTAAATAGCTTGTTATTGATCGTGGTGATCATTGTGGTGGGTCAACTCATTGCTAGATTTATGTCATCGCGTGATTAGGATATTAGTCGAATATTATCAAAAAATTAGTGTTAGTTAAGAGGAAGCAATAATGGAAGCACTTTCAGTAACAGCAATCTGGATGGCAGGCGTTGTGGGTATGATGCTCGCCTTCGGCATCATTGCCTTGGTAGGCGTGTTGCGTAACCGCGGTAATAATGGCGATGACTAAGCAGCATCAACTCAAAAAAATAGTCGTCATAGGCGCAGGATTGATGGGCTGTGGTATAGCTCAAGTGTTCGCTAACAAAGGATTATCTGTGGTGATTTGTGATCCCATGGAAGCTGCTCGTGACTTAGCCTTCGACCGTATTCGAGAGAATTTAGATTTATTGGGCCAGAATCATGATGCGCTTAATCATATAAGCCTGAGCGAGGACTTTACCAAAGAAGCGAAAGACGCTGATATTGTTATTGAAGCCGCACCCGAAAAACTGGCACTAAAAAGAAGCATATTCGCAGCACTAGTGCCATGCACTCCAGAGCACTGCATATTGGCTAGTAACACCTCAGTTATTCCAATTCGTGATATTGCAAAAGGCGTAGAGCATTGCGATCGCATAATAGGTACGCATTGGTGGAATCCTCCTTATTTAGTGCCTCTAGTTGAAGTCGTTCAATCAGACAATTCTTCGCCGGCGATGGTTACGCAAATGATTGCCCTTTTAGAGTGGTTAGGTAAAAAACCGATTCATGTCAAAAAAGATATCACCGGTTTTGTGGCAAACAGAATGCAGCATGCGTTGTGGCGCGAGGCAATTGCCTTAGTTGATGAAGGCGTGTGTGATGCAGAAACAGTCGACATTGCGGTTAAAAACAGTTTTGGCATGCGCTTATCCGTCCTTGGTCCTATCGAAAATGCCGACATGGTTGGTTTAGATCTCACCCAAGATATTCATAACGTGGTGTTGGCAGATATTTGTCGTGATAAGTCACCCGCAAAGATATTACAACGTAAAATAGACGCCGGTGATTTAGGCATGAAAACAGGCAAAGGCTTTAAGTCTTATACGCCAAAACAAGCGGCTGATATCAAGCAAACAATGATAAATCATTTGCTTGAGGCTATTCATAAATGAGCTAGCGGTGAACAGGAATGGTAGCTAAGCAAGCTACTCCATCGTTAAGTCAACAATTAGAACAGAAGGTATTCAAATTATGGCAAGAGCAAATCGAAAAGTTATCTTAACCTGCGCTGTTACTGGCGCAATGCATACGCCGACTATGTCTGAATATTTGCCGCTAACGCCCGATGAGATCCGCGATGAATCAGTAGCAGCAGCCGAAGCTGGCGCATCAGTCATACATTTGCATGCCCGTAACCCTGCAGACGGTTCGCCTACCGGTGCAACAGATGTTTATGAAAAATTCTTACCGGCCATTCATGAAGCAACCGATGCAGTTATTAACTTAACAACAGGTGGCTCACCAACCATGACGGTAGCTGAACGTTTAGCGGCTGCAGAAAAGTTTGAACCTGAAATGTGTTCTTTAAATATGGGCAGTTTGAATTTTGCTATTTTCCCCATTGCCGATCGTTACAAAGAATGGAAATACGATTGGGAAGAAGACTATGTGCGCAATAGCGACGACTTTATCTTTCGAAACACCTTTAGAGATATTGAATACATCATGAAAACAATGGGTGCTAAGGGCACAAAGTTTGAGCATGAGTGCTATGACGTTGGGCATCTATATAACTTAAAGCATTTCATGGACCGAGGATTAATTAAACCACCTATATTCATTCAAACCGTATTCGGTATTTTGGGAGGGATTGGTGCTGAAATTGATAATCTTATGTTTATGCGCCGCACCGCAGACCGTTTATTTGGGGATAACTACGTATGGTCTATTTTGGCCGCTGGTAAAACGCAAATTCCATTGGTTACCCAAGGTGTGTTAATGGGCGGACATGCGCGTGTTGGTTTAGAAGATAGCTTATTTTTAAATCCAGGCGAGTTAGCTAAGTCCAACGTAGATCAAATTGAAAAAATGTCTCGTATTTTGGCTGAATACAACATTGACATTGCCACACCAGATGAAGCGCGCTCTATTTTAGATTTAAAAGGTAAGAATAAGGTCAAACTTTAACTAGATTTTTGTTCTGCGTTTATCACAATTATGAAGCAGGGCTAGAGTATTTAGTAAACATAATCTTTCTAATTTCAGCTTTGTTTTTATCAGTTTATTTAATTGATATATAACATGAATTTTGGACGAATTTAGAAAATTAATAACGAGCTATTTTACAAGTAGTTTATTTGCCATAAGTTAGTATCAAAATGTAATTCACATGTATCACATAGTGATTTTTGTGGCATGTGTTACAAATACTTAATCCAAGGGAACAATTATGATAGATTTCAAAAGTCGCTTAGGTTCGACATCGTTAGGTCATCAATCGCTCACACTTATTGCTATGTCTTTATGTATGGCAACTTACACAATACCATCTTCTGCGCAGGAAGTTGATTCTAACCAAAAGGTTGAACAAGAAAAAAGTAGCGCAAAATTGGAAGTTATACTTGTGACCTCACAACGACGCACAGAAGCTCTTCAAGATGTACCCACTGCGGTAACCCGTATTGATGGTAACGACCTGGCTGACGAAGGAATACCAGACCTTTTGGAGTTGCAATCTTTAGCACCGAATTTACAGATTTCTGTTGCCGCTGGTATGCCACGTGTTTATATCCGAGGGATCGGACTTACTAGCTTTGCGATGGGGAGCGAACCAAGCGTTGCTTTTCATGTTGATGGTGCAGTAATTTCAAGGCCCTCAGCACAAGCAAGCAGTTTCTTTGATGTCGACCGAATCGAAGTTCTTCGGGGGCCGCAAGGCTCTCTTTACGGGCGCAACGCAACGGGTGGATCATTAAATGTCCATACACGTCGCCCTACTGATGCAGTTGAAGGTTATGCTAATTTTCAGTCTGGAAATTATGGCTTGTTGGATTTAGAAGCTGCCGTAGGCGGAGCACTGGTAGAAGGGGAATTTAATGGGCGAATAGCAGTTAAAATCCGCAAGCGAGACGGTTACGGTGTGAATCAGTTTGATGGACGGGATTTGGATAATGAGGACCTTACTGCTGTGCGAGCTGGATTATCATATGCTGGTTCAGAGGACTTTGATGCTTTCTTATCACTCACACATTTTGAAACTGATGCTGCTGGAGACTATCACTACATTGGTCAGGCTAGACCCGATATCACTCCTCGTGAAATTGTACTTGGTGGCCAAGTCGCGGATAATATACGTGATAATAACTCAGAGAATTTAATAGGTGGTAGTAAAGACCTTGACACTCTGACATTGCAAATGAATTGGAATTTATCGGATACCGTAACGTTAAATTCTATTACCAATTATTTAGATTATGTTAGACATGCCCGTACGGATCTGAACGGAACTCCACTACAGTTTTATGCAAATAATCAATTTGAAAGTTCCACGCATTACTCTCAAGAGTTTCAATTTAATTGGGATGGAGATAACCACACAACATTGTTTGGGCTTTATTACTTTAATGAAGATATTGACGCTAGTATCACCATTGAAGGTCCTCCACCATATACTAGCGTGCTTAATCGACCATTTTTGCAGTTTGAGGGACAACAAGAAAGCGAATCGTACGCAGCCTTTTGGAATACTACTTGGAAACTGACAGAGAGTTTATCTCTCACCACAGGTCTACGTTATAGTAAAGATGAAAAGCAGGATGTTGGAACAAGAACGATTCCTACCGGAGTTGTTTTTCCAATAGCGCGAGATGAAGCTTGGGATGCTTTAACACCTACGTTAGGAATTGACTACACCATTTCCGATGACATTATGGTTTACGCAAAAATAGCAGAGGGATATAAAACGGGTGTGATGAACATTGGTAATAATTCACCAGCAGTTGACCCAGAAACTGTTATAAGTTACGAGGCTGGCATAAAGAGTAGATTATTTGATCAGCGTCTTCAGTTAAACATGGCGTTATTTAATACGACTATTGAAGATATGCAGGTTCAACGACCGGTTGATGGCAACCTTATTACGGTAAACGCCGCTGAGGCAGATATCAAGGGTATCGAGCTTGAAACTATTGCATTGATAACAGACAATCTAACGTTAAAGTTCAACGCGGCTTATCTCAAAGCTGAGTTTGCAGAATTTGTGACTGCAAATACAACATTTACACCCAATGTTCTTGAGGACTTAGCTGGTAATCCGCTACCTAACTCTCCAAGAACTCAGGCTGATATTTCCCTAGAATATTACTCTGATTTTGAAAATTTTGAAATAAAATCAAGAGTACAATATGCCTATACTGATGAGCGCTGGTTCAACGAATTTCAAGAAGATATTAGTTATCAAAGCTCGACAACTGTATTGAATGCAAATGTGTTGTTTCGCTTTGAGAACAGTGACTGGTCACTAAATATCTGGGGAAGAAATCTCACAGATGAAACAATACTATCTCATGTGAATGTGACTTCTAGTACTATCGGCCATGCTCTTTTAGCCACTCTCATGCCGCCGAGAACTTATGGCTTAACTGCATCTTATGAGTTCTAATTATGGTTAGCATTCAAAAATATTGTTGTGTTTTATGGGTTTTTTCGTTGCTTGTATTAGTTCTGCCGAGCCCATGCTCGGCAGATGACAGGGGAATCTCTTCTTCACGACCTAATGTTCTGCTGATTGTCGCTGATGATCTTGGTTACACAGATTTAGGAGCGTTTGGTAGTGAGATCGAAACGCCTACTCTGGATCAGCTAGCTATGGAGGGGTTACGGTTTACAAATTTTACAGCCGCTGCTTCTTGTTCCCCAACTCGCGCTATGCTGATGTCGGGTACTGACCACCATACTGCTGGGCTTGGTAATATGATTGAAAAGCTTGCAGACAATCAACTTGGGAAACCTGGCTATGAGGGGTATTTAAGTACTCGTATTCGCACTGTTGCTTCTTTGCTTTCCGATTCAGGTTATCTGACTTATATAAGCGGGAAATGGCACCTTGGTGGGAAGCCCGATCAATTACCAAGCTCACGAGGGTTTTCGCGTTCTTTTGTTCTGTTGCAGGGAGCCGCTGGACATTTTGATGATACAGGTCCAAAAGCTTCTATACCGGTATCTTCTTTTCGCGACGGTAATAAGCCTGCCGACTGGCCAAAAGAGAAGTATTCAACAGACTACTATACGGATCGTTTACTTGGATATCTTGATGAACGTGGTTCGGATGATACACCGTTTTTCGCTTATTTAGCCTACACTGCTCCACATTGGCCGCTTCAAGCTCCAAAAGAGTTAATTGAGCATTACAAAGGACGGTATGATGATGGTTGGGATGCACTTAAATCGAAGCGCCTCGAACGGATGCGTGAGCTTGACTCGAGAGCAGATGAGTACAAATCGGTAAAAGCTCCAACTTATGTTGCATGGGATACACTATATGCAGAAGAAAAAGCGGTAGAGGCACGAAAGATGGAAGTTTATGCCGCCATGGTTGATAGCATGGATGATAATGTAGCGAGAGTGATTGAAAAGCTAAAAGAGCATGGAGACTTAGAGAATACCATTATCATATTCTTATCCGATAACGGACCAGAAGCCAAAGAGTTGAATAAAGTGCCTGACTTTGGTGAACATGTTGCGAAATTTGACAATAGTCTGAACAGCATCGGCAGTATAAATTCTTTTACGTTTACCGGACCTGGCTGGGCGTCAGCATCTAATGCTTATCTTCGTTCTTTCAAGGGTAGCGTGGCAGAGGGTGGAACACGTGTGCCAGCCTTCTTTTGGGATGGAAGGCTAAATAGCGGTGGTCATATCGTGCGACAGCCACTCCACGTGAAAGACATTGCTCCTACCATTCTCGAAGCTGCAGGTGTTCATGTTCCTCGTAGCCCTTACGAACACGCAGGAATAAAACGTTCAGCAATGACGGGCAAAAGTTTTTTATCTTTAATCGAGAATGAGTTAATCCGCATTCACGATGAGCAAACAGTGTTTGCTACTGAGCTTTTTGGACGCAGAGCTGTGCGGACTGGCGATTGGAAATTGGTTTGGGAAGAAGTGCCATGGGGCAAATCTGATTGGGAATTGTTTAACCTTAAAGATGATCCGGGTGAAACGCGCGATTTAGCATTGAAAGAGCCTAAAATGCTCAAAGAGCTTATTCATAAATGGGAAATATACGAAGAAGAAGTCGGCGTTATTATTCCGAACGAACTTCGCGGATATTGAGCAATTGACATATTGTCGTTCAAAGAAAAGACAAAAATTTAAAGGTAGCTAAATGAATAATAATAGCAGACGAAATTTTATGAAGGGAGCCGTTGCTGCTACTTTAGCAATGCAAGTTCAAGCCGGCAACACCACAATTAAACAAAACAATGTTTCTGTGAATGGTATGAGGCGAATTGCGATAGAAGAGGCGTTTGTTACTCAAGCTATTGCTGACGAATGGGATAAATTTATCGCTGCAGGTAGCCCAAATGAACCGGGTTTTCAAAAAATGGGGGAGTCTATTCTCGCGGATAGTCTGGGTACTAGAATCATCCACGAGCGATTAGTGAATTTAGGAAATGATCGTATAAAGTACATGGATAAATGTGGCGTTGATATGCAAGTTATTTCGTTAACATCGCCAGGAATACAGGTTTTTGATGGTGCGCTTGCTAAAGAATTAGCTGCAGATGCAAACGATCAATTAGCTACAGCAGTTAAAAACCATCCAGATCGGTTTGCTGGCTTCGCCGCGGTCGCCCCGCAGTTGCCTGGAGAGGCTGCTAAAGAGATTGACCGAGCGATAGGCTCTCTAGGTTTATCCGGCGTAATCATCAATTCTCATACTCGCGGTGAATATTTAGACGATAGGAAGTTTTGGCCTATCCTAGAGGCAACAGAAGCTCGAAATTCCCCTCTGTACCTTCATCCAAGAGCGCCTGGTCAGGGGATGGTGCAACCATATTTAGACTATGGATTATATTTTGCAGGTTGGGGTTTTGCTGCAGAAACAAGTTTACATGCTATGCGTATGATAATGAGTGGAGTTTTTGACGAGTTTCCGAAGCTGAAAGTTATTTTAGGTCATATGGGAGAAGGAATACCTTTTCATTTAGACAGAATAGATAATCGTTATCTATTACAGGTAAAAATCAATGCGGTAAAACCTCTTAAAAAACTGCCGAGTGAATATTTTAAAGAAAACTTTGTAATTACTACCTCTGGCGTTTTCCAGGACTCTGCCTTGAAGCTTTGCTATGAGGAGCTCGGTGCAGATAGAATTTTGTTTGCTGCCGATTATCCTTATGAGTCAGTTGAGGATTCAGTCAAGTTTCTAGACGCTGCTGATTTATCTATTCAAGATAAGCATAAAATTTATTACGGTAATGCAGAAAAATTGCTAGGTTTAGCGACATTGTGAATTAAGAGATTTACTTAGTTTTATAAGCTGACTGGACTTACCAGCCATTGTTACTTTATGTGAAAAAGACGGGTTTAGTTGTTCTGTTTATTGCGGTTATAAAACTCAGCCTGATACTTGGCAGCATAGTATGAATAGACTTGCTGACTGGATTGAAAGTTTGCCTTTACCTATTGGTGTCATCGCTGTCACCGATGCTAGGACCAGACATTTATTGCAAGCCTGTGATAAGACCAATCGACTGGTCCCTGATCAAGTGTCTAAGGGTATTTTTAGGCATGAAATGCTTGGTAATGATTACCTGTCAAATTCGTGAAATTAATGTTCAACGAAGCTTTAGCTAGTCTCACAATACGAAACGGTACTGTCATATATGGTCTCTGAACTTCCCAGACTTCACTAGACAGTTTGTTGTTCCAAAAAATACGCTTCTTCGAATTTAGTAGGTGATACACCGCCTGTGTGCGAATGACGCTTTTTTGGATTGTAAAACATTTCGATAAAATTAAATATCTCAGTCTTCGCTTCGTCCCTCATTGAAAATATCTTGTTTCTTAACACACGCTTTTTAAGTGTCCCAAAAAAGCTCTCGGCTACCGCATTATCATGACAATTGCCACGTCTGCTCATTGAGGGTATAAGGTTTTGTTCGTTCATGAATGCTAAGTAGTCGGCGCTACCATACTGACTACCTTGATCAGTGTGTACTAGCACTGATTGGCTTGGCCGCCGTTGATAAACCGCCATCAGTAAAGCGTTAATCACCAATCGTTTATCCATATTTTTGTCCATTGACCAACCAACAACGCGGCGAGAAAATAAATCTATAACGATTGCCAAATACAAAAATCCCTCATAAGTACGGATATACGTGATATCACTCACCCACGCAATATTAGGTGCATCAGGTGCAAAGTTACGGTCTAAAACGTTATCCGCAACATTTGAAAGCTTGCTGCCCTTCACATATTTTCGCTTGTAACCTATTTGCGCTACCAAGTTGTTTTGCCGCATAATTTTAGCGACACGATTGACACTACATATTTCGCCAGCCTCACGTAAGTCTTGGTGTATTCAAGGACTACCGTAGGTTCCGCCACTGGCTTCGTAAAATTCATTAATACTCTCAAGTAAACGATTGTCTTCTATAGCACGATTACTCAACGGCTTTTTCAACCAGGTATAAAATCCACTACGATTAATTTTAAGCACTCGGCACATTGCTGACACAGAAAACGTTTGCTGGTTTTCGCGAATAAAGGCGTACTTTACTCTGGGTTGCTTGCAAAGTACCTTGCGGCTTTTTTTAATATGTCCCTTTCCTCCGTAACACGCTTTAATTCAGCTTCTAACTTCACTATCCGAACCGAGTTATCAGATGATTGGCGCACTTCCTTCTTGCCGCTTAATTGACTACGCCAGTTGTATAATGATTTAGTCGTTATTCCGAGTCGCTCAGCGACTTCATTCACCGAATATCCGCGATCAGTCACCTGCTTGACGGCTTCAATCTTAAACTCTTCGGTATATCTTTTACCTTTGCTCATAAACACCTCTAATGTAAGTTACATTGTAACTGTTAAAAGTGTCTAGCAAAATCTGGGAAGTTCAGGTACCTAAAAGCAAGTAGAGGGAAGTAATGAAAAAGACGCTGGGATTTAAAGTCTTACGGACAGATATATGTGATTCTGAGCCTGAAGATATTGAGGGTTAAAAATAAATTTCACCCTACCTCTCCCTGACTGATTTTTTGCTTTTTGATAAGGTGCTATATAAAAATCGAACGACCGTTTTTTTTGACCATTTAAATATTTCTGGACATACAAGGTCGCCTTTGGGCAGTTAGCCGACTGTCGTAAAAATCTAACAAAAGGCGGCTTAGAGCGAAAAGCAGACATATTGGAAATTGTCTGATAGTCTAGATTAAGGTCAGTTTTCGACCCAAAGCGGACCAAATAACTTAACGGGTTGAACGGTAAACTTGGTGACAAATAATACGTTTCAGCAAACCTGAACCCCGCAGGTTTCATCACGAATAATTTAACTTTGTTCTGACCCCGATAGTTCATTTATCTCGGCGCACTGGGTGGCTTTATAATTTTTTTGCCTGTGTGCAACTGTCACTTTCGCCTGAAAAGCTATTAATTAACAGGGTAAGAGTGCAGATTTTCAATGACAGCGCTGAGGATAAGCAGGCTTAGTTAACGTCAACGGATCAGCGCTTACCCTAGACTCACTAGCAAGTTGATCGTAAGCGGCTTTC
>Ga0256371_100050_pt1 | contig 21829 bp, 20 predicted proteins | sample SI3MviralmetaG_FD_190079 | JGI IMG/M metagenome (GOLD analysis project Ga0256371, IMG submission 190079) | Sea-ice brine viral communities from Beaufort Sea near Barrow, Alaska, United States - SI3M | ecosystem: Environmental > Aquatic > Marine > Coastal > Brine | place: USA: Alaska | collected...
GAGTATGTGGCCACACAGTTAGTTAAAAAACTTTCCAGTAGAAAAATACATATTGATGAAGCCAAGGTTCTAATTTTAGGTTTTACATTTAAAGGCGATTGTCCAGACGTTAGAAATACAAAAATAGTGGATATAGTAAAAGAGTTAATCGACTTCAACATGTCGGTAGATGTCTATGATAATTGGGCTTCTGCAACGGCAGTTAAAAGTGAATATGGAATTGATTTAATAACTTCCTTAGATAATGGAAAGTATGACGCTATCGTTTTAGCTGTTGATCATAGCGAGTTTAAATTAATGGGTGTTGATACTTTGCGTGCGCTTGGAAAACAGAACCACGTGTTGTATGACGTAAAACATGTGTTGGCACCGAATGACGCTGATATAAGGTTATAAAAGGTAAATATGATATGAAAAACTTTGCATTAATTGGCGCATCAGGTTACATCGCCCCTCGCCACCTTAAAGCCATAAAGGACACTAATAATAACTTGGTGGTTGCTATGGATATAAATGACTCCGTTGGGATCATGGATAGCCACTTTCCTGACGCAGAATTTTTTACAGAATTTGAAGACTTTGCCGCTTTTGTTAATGATCAGGAAATGACTGGTAATAAACTTGATTACATTGCAATTTGCAGCCCAAATTACCTTCACTTACAGCACATGAAGTATGCTTTAAAAAATGGTATTGACGTAATTTGTGAAAAACCACTGGTATTACATTCTAAAGACATGGATATTCTGAATGAATATGAGAAAAAATATGATGCTAAGGTAAATTCCATTTTACAGTTAAGGCTCCATCCTTCTATCATTGAGTTAAAGAAAAAAGTCGACAATGCACCCGATGATCATGTTTTTGATGTGGACTTAACGTATATGACTTCTCGAGGTAAGTGGTATATGAAGTCTTGGAAAGGCTTCGACCATAAGTCAGGTGGTATTGCAACTAATATTGGTGTTCATTTTTACGATATGCTTCATTTTGTGTTCGGCAAGCTCGAGCATAATGAAGTGCACTTTAGAGATGAAAAGACTGCTAGCGGCTACCTTGAGTATAAGAAAGCTAGAGTAAAATGGTTTTTATCCATTGACTCGAATAATTTACCAGATAATGCTGTTCAGGGTGAAAAGTTAACTTTTAGAAGTATTACTATAGGTAATGATGAATTAGAGTTCTCTGGGGGGTTTACTGATCTTCATACTCAAAGTTACCAGAATATATTAGAAGGTAATGGCTTTGGAATTGAAGAAAATAGAGTTGCTATTGAAACAGTCGAAAAAATAAGAAATGATCCTATTTCTAGGGCTGGAGTGCATGCTCACCCGCTGTTGTCAAAAGTACTTAATCATGAAGTATAAACTGACTTATATAAACGGCAAGTAGGGGTATACATTGAATTATTATAAGCATGAAACCGCAATAGTAGATGAAGGAGCTGAGATAGGCGAAGGTTCAAGAGTTTGGCACTTTGTTCATGTGTGTGGGCAGGCGAAAATTGGCAAAGGAGTGTCCCTTGGCCAAAATGTTTTTGTTGGTAATAAGGTAAGAATTGGTGACAAATGTAAAGTTCAAAACAATGTGTCCATTTATGACAATGTCTATTTAGAAGATGAGGTTTTTTGTGGCCCTAGTATGGTTTTTACAAATGTCTATAACCCTAGATCTGGGATTGAAAGAAAAGATCAGTACCGTGATACATTTGTCAATAAAGGTGCAACTTTAGGTGCTAACTGCACAATCGTTTGTGGTGTTACCATAGGGCGCTTTGCATTCATTGGTGCTGGCGCAGTTGTTAATAAGAGTGTTCCGGCTTTTGCACTTGTCGTTGGCGTTCCAGCAAAGCAAGTTGGTTGGATGAGTTTATACGGAGAGCAGTTGGACTTGCCTTTAGAATCCCATGAGACAATAACGGTCAAATGCAGTCATACTGAAGATTCCTATTTACTCGCTGGCAATATTTTATCACTAGTAGAAGAGTAACATTTAATGGAATTTATAGATTTAGCCGCGCAATATAAACATTTGAAATCAAAAATTGATAAGCGCATACAGTCGGTCTTAGACCACGGTATTTATATCATGGGCCCTGAAGTACAAGAGCTGGAAACTGAGTTGGCAAAATATGTTGGCGTTAAGCACGCTATAACCTGCGCCAACGGAACGGATGCTTTAACTCTTGCTATGATGGTATTAGATGTACGCGCTGGCGATGCAGTTTTTTGCCCAACTTTCACGTTCTTTGCTACAGCTGAAACTATAGCATACCAGCAAGCGACACCAGTATTTGTCGACTCGGATGAGCAAACGTTTAATATTTGTCCAGTGCATTTGGAAAAACAAATATTACAAACAATTGCTGAAGGGAAATTAACCCCTAAAGCGATAGTTGCGGTCGACTTATTTGGATTGCCAGCAAATTACCCTGAAATTGAAAAAATAGCTCAGAAGTACAGCTTGAAACTGATTGAGGATGCTGCGCAAGGTTTTGGTGGAGCGATTGAAGGAAAGCGAGCAGGTAGTTTTGGAGATATTGCAACAACAAGTTTTTTCCCAGCGAAACCCTTGGGATGCTACGGCGATGGTGGGGCCATCTTCACAAATAACGACGAGTATGCAGAGTTGTTGAAGTCCTACCGTGTGCATGGCAAAGGTGCTGATAAGTACGATAATGTCAGGATTGGAATGAACAGTCGATTAGATACGATTCAAGCAGCTATTTTGCTAGAAAAGCTCTCTGAATTCCCCAAAGAGCTGGTGAGTCGTCAAAAATCTGCTCTAAATTACGATAGACAACTGTCTGAAACGCGTATAACACCTCAATTGCCTAAGGGCTACACTAGTTCCTGGGCACAATACACACTGGTCTCTGACAATAGAGATGCTGAAATGGCGCGTTACAAAGAGAATGGAATACCTACTATGGTTTATTACAGCACTTGTATGCACCAACAAACAGCATTCAAGGATCTGAATTATAGCGACACGGAATTTCCTGTTGCATCACGTTTATCGAAAACAGTTTTCAGTATACCCATGCATCCTTATATGAAGCATATCTAATTTGATTGTTTATGTTTAAGAGCAAATATGTAAAAAACATTCTGACATTATTCAGTAGCGCTGTTTTTGCTCAAATTCTGGCATTGTTATTTACGCCGGTGTTGACTCGCTTGTATTCACCTGAAAATTTTGGGATGTTTACTGTATTTTTAAGCTATTCATCAACACTGGCTATCTTTCTTTTCTTAAGCTCTGAGTTGGCAATTGTTCAGTCCAAAACAAAAAGGCAATTTAATGGGGTTTTAGGTGTGATGCTCTTAATCTCTGCCATCATACTGTCATTTTTATGCGTAACTATTTATTTAGAAAGTGATTTTTATAGATTGATTGGATTTGATAAACTTTTTAAGATTAAAGAAGTCGTCATAGTAGGTGTTGTGTTTGCTGGTTTGAACCTAGGATTAAACCAAGTGATAACAAGAAATGAGCAATTTTCAATCTATGCTAAGTCGCAAGTTTGTTTTGTATTATTACGATTTATCTTTAGCTTTTTATTTTTCTATTTTGGTATTACTGAGTATGGCCTTGTTTTTGGTTTTACAATAGCAACATTGTTGATTGTTGCTTATCTAACATATAAGACTAGGATTTACAGAGAACGACCAAATTTGTGTTGGTCAAGTTTAGTTATTACAGCTAGGAAATACAACCAGCTGATTTTGTATAATACGCCATCAAATTTTTTGAATATGTTGCTAGTTAATTTCCCTGTTTTTTTCATATTAAAAAACTATGGAATTGAAGCTGCAGGTTTTTTTGGATTAGCGTACAGAATGATAATGTTACCAGTTTCTTTGGTAAACAAAGCGGTAGGTCAAGTTATGTATAAGAGGTTTACAGAGATGTCAGGTAAGCCCAAGCATATATTCAATTTCATAGTGAAAAATATTGTATTGTTAAGTGCGTCAATGCCTGCATTTGTTATTATTTATATTTTCGGGGAAGAGTTGTTTGCATTAGTTTTTGGTCAACAATGGGAACAGTCAGGGAGATTTGCTTCACTATTAGCTCCATATATATTTTTTAGTTTTCTAGTCTCCCCTCTATCATATTATTTTGTTGCTTATAACAAATCGCGACTTTTGATGGCTATCAGCGCTTTTTTCCTAGCGTTTTTAATAGGACTTACACTCATAATAGATATTCACAGTGTACAAAATTTCATTCTTTATTATTCAATTGTGAATATTTGTTACTATATAACAGTGTTACTCGTTATTTTTATGGATATAAAAAGAGCAAAATTAAATGCAGAAGTTTAAGCAATTTATAAAGCGGAGAAGTGCGTTCAAAACCTACTTATTTTCCCGTTCGGTTGGTTTTGGGGTAATTGTGGTCAACTTTGTTTTTCAAGCAATTTTTAGAGTAGATCCTGGTAGGTTCAGTAAGAGTTACACTTCTAGATTAATTGCGTTTGATAATTTTACAATTGAAGGTAATTGCGTTGAAGTAAGAAAGAGTTTAGCTGTGAGCGGAGGATGTTATTTTCAGGCTACGCATGGTATCTCCGTAGGAGAGAATACGATATGGTCGTTTAATGTAACGATGGTCACTTCTGATCACGATCTTAGTGATTATCGGCTTGAAAATGCTGAGCGAAGTGGTCCCATTTGTATAGGTAATAATTGCTGGATAGGGGCAGGTGTCACAATCTTACCAAAAGTTTCCCTAGGCCCAAATACAGTTGTAGGCGCCAATTCAGTTGTAACTAAATCATTTCCGCAGGGAAATGTCATTATTGCGGGTTGTCCAGCTCGTGTTATCAGGGAGCTATAAATACATGTGTGGGTTTTCAGCACTATTTTCAATCAAGGGGATTGAACCTAGTCACTTAATTAAAATGAACGATGCGATCATACACCGAGGACCAGACGGTGAGGGTTATTTCTTGCATCAAACTGAGCTAACATCGAGCTCTTTTTTCAAATGCTCAAAAGCGCTTTTGGCTGATAGGGAAATATCCAGTATCAAAAAGTTTAATGCACTTATTGGGCATAGAAGGCTCGCGATAGTTGATTTGTCTGATTCAGGTATCCAGCCAATGCTAAGTGATGATTCAAGATACGTTATTGCGTTTAATGGCGAAATTTATAATTACAAAGAACTAAAAGATGATCTAATTCAAAAAGGTTACATATTTAACTCTACTTGCGACACAGAAGTACTTTTAAAAGCTTACATTGAATGGGGCGAACTAGTTTTGCCAAAGCTAAATGGCATGTTTGCATTTCAAATATTTGATACGACAAAAAATACAGTTTTTGGTGCTCGAGACCGATTTGGAGTTAAACCTTTGTATTATTGGAAGAGCGGTAGCTTTATCGCACTTGCTTCAGAAATCAAACAATTTACAGTTCTTCCGAATTGGGATGCACAAATTAATTCAGCGAGAGTATATGATTTCATCCAGTATGGTCAGACGGATCATACTGATGAGACTCTATTCAATGGCGTTAAACAGATACCACCGGGACACTCGTTTAAATTTGATTTAAATGACTTATCAGATGTTAAAATCAGGCGTTGGTATGATGTTACTAACACCCAACATAAAACGACACTAAAGGCAGCTAAAATAAAATTTAAGGAACTTTTCAAAGACTCTATTAAGCTTCGCTTGCAAGCTGACGTACCTGTAGGTACTGGGTTATCTGGTGGAATGGATTCATCCTCAATAGCTTGTGAAATCAATAGTGTCTTGAAAGATATTGGTAAGGATAGTTTGCAAAAGACATTTTCTGCATACACAGAAGTTGAGCAATTTGATGAAAGGGGTTATATCAACGAAGTACTGGATGTGGTCACTGCACAGCCACATTTTATTGAACTAAAATGCCCAGATAATCTGGATTACTTAGATAAAGTCGTTTGGCACCAAGACGAGCCTTTTGGGACTACAAGTATTTTTGCTGAATGGTCGGTTTTTGAATTAGCTAAATCAAAAAAGGTTAAGGTGACGCTTGATGGTCATGGGGCAGATGAGACTCTAGCCGGTTACCATAAATTTTTCTTTGTTTACCTTTTTGAATTACTTAAGAAAGGAAAGCTGGTCCGTTTTTACAAAGAGGTGAGGGCGCTGAAAAAGCTGCATAACTATAACGTACTGCAAGTCGCAAAAACTATTGGATATATCCTAAAAAAATCAATTTTTTCGTCACAGATAAGTGACGCTTGGTTCAAATTCAAGATAGATTCAGATGAGATAAATAAAGTTAGCTTTTCATTGATTGATGAGTCTAAGCAACAATTGTTGAAAACCAGTGTTCCAATGCAAATGCACTGGTGTGATAGAGACTCAATGGCACACTCTGTGGAGAGTCGAGCGCCATTTTTGGATTACCGTTTAGTTGAATTTATTTTGTCTTGTCCATCACATTTAAAAATTAAAGACGGAAAAACTAAATATATTTTAAGGGAGTCATTGGAAGGGCTGCTCCCTAAAAATATTTATGAGCGAATAAGCAAAATAGGCTTTGCGACTCCAGAAGCTAATTGGATGTCCGAAAATCAATCTTTCTTTTTAAGTTTACTCGAAGAAGCAAAAATCAATTTAGATTTTCTTATCAATGATGCTGCTTTTCAAAAAGCTGAACAAATAATTAAAGGTAAGATCAAGTATGATGGTTTCGCATGGCGCATTATTTGCCTCTCCATCTGGGTGAATGTGTTTCAAGTCAAAAAAAAGAATGTTACATAATGGCCAGTGATAATAGAGAACCGATACTAGTTATTGACTATGGCGTAGGAAATTTAGGTTCTGTCGCCAATATGTTAAAAAAGGTCGGTGCAAAGAACGTTATATTGACAAGTGATCCTGAAAAAATTGCGAATGCGAAAAAGTTATTGCTGCCAGGTGTAGGTTCGTTCGACCATGGAATTGGAAAGTTGAATAATTTAGGTATTTCAGATTCATTACGCTTTATTTCATCAAAGAAAGGTGTATCTCTGATGGGGATATGCTTGGGAATGCAACTCTTAACTGAAGGAAGTGAAGAAGGTGATAAAGCCGGTTTAGGCCTAGTAAAAGGTGTTACTAAAAAGTTCCTCGAAAGAAAAGACTTGAGAGTGCCGCACATGGGCTGGAATATTGCTACACCTATGAAAGCCAGTTTTTTAACTAAAGGTCTACCCAATGAATCAAGATTTTATTTTGTTCACTCTTATTATGTGAGTTGCGAGAATAGTCAGGACGTATTATGCACCACAAACTACGGTGGTGAATTTGTTTCGGCGTTTCAATCTGGAAATATAATTGGTTGTCAATTTCATCCTGAAAAAAGTCATAGATTTGGTATGCAACTGTTTAAAAATTTTGTTGATGCATAGGGTATGATTTAAATGCTAAATACTAGGGTAATACCTTGTTTGTTGCTGCAAGATGGTGGCATAGTCAAGACTACCAAGTTCAAAAAACCAAGATATATTGGTGATCCCATTAATGTAGTGAAAATACTTAATGAAAAGGAAGTTGACGAGCTGATTTTCTTAGATATTGATGCTTCTCCAAATACAAACGGCCCTGATTACGAACTGATAAAAACAATTACAAATGAATGCTTTATGCCATTTTCATATGGTGGTGGTATATCTAATTTGGGTCATGCCGAAGCTTTATTCAATTTAGGTGTTGAAAAGGTTGTAATTGGCTCAAGTGTTATTGATGATAAGTCGCTGCTAACCGATATTTCTAAAAAATACGGTAATCAGAGCGTCGTTGCGACAATAAATGTAAAGAGAGATGTTTTTGGTAGGGTGAGACTTTATAATCCGAAGAATAAGAAGCTTGTCAAAATTGACTTAGCCGCCTACTGTAAATGTTTAGTAGAGGCGGGAGCGGGAGAGATTTTTTTAAACTCAGTTGATAATGATGGAATTAAAAATGGATACGACGGAGAAGTTATTAAAATACTTTCCAATGCAGTTTCAGTCCCTTTAACTGTTTGCGGTGGTGCAGGTAGTCTAGAGCACATGAGGGTCGCTATAAAAGATTTTGGGGCTTCCGCAGTAGCCGCAGGCAGCCTGTTTGTTTACCATGGTAATAGAGACGCAGTGTTGGTTAACTATCCAGAGTATTCAACCCTATTAGACTTATTTAAGTAAGAAGATAATATGCATTCAGAATATCAAATATGTAAAAAATGTATCTTAGATACATCAGACTCAGGTATCACTTTTAATCAGAACGGCGTTTGCAAATACTGCAATAGTTTTTTAGGTGTGTTGGAGAGTGCATTAGAGGGTGAAGCGGCAAGCAATTACTTAGACACCATGGTTGAAAAAATCAAAGCATCGTCCAATGGGCAATATGATTGTATTGTAGGAATGAGTGGTGGGGTCGATTCTACATATGTAGCTTATTTAGCAAAAAAACATGGTTTGAAACCATTAGCTGTGCATATTGATGCAGGTTGGAACTCTGAAATTGCAGTTAAAAATATTGAGTCGGCTACGAGAATTTTAGAAATAGACCTAGAAACTATTGTTATAAACTGGAATGAAATTAGAGATTTGCAACGCGCTTATTTTAAGGCCTCCGTGCCTGATTGTGATGTACCTCAAGATCATGCCTTCGTAGCAGGCATCTATAATGCAGCTGCCAAATATGGAATAAAGTACATGATAAGTGGCCACAATAATGTTACCGAGTTTATTTTACCACCGTCTTGGGGGTATGACAGCAATGATTATGAGAACTTAGTTGATATTCATAAGCAATATGGTGAAGTTAAGTTAAGTTCGTATCCATCACTGTCAATGTTTAAACGAGTAATTTACTATAAATTTGTTAAAAAACTACAGTCATTCAGAATACTTAATTATGTGCCCTACAACAAAGATGAAGTAAAAAAATTTATTACGGATAATTTAGGATGGAAGGATTATGGGGGGAAACATTTTGAGTCGCGCTTTACTAAATTCTTTCAGTCTTATTATTTACCGACTAAGTTTGGATTTGACAAAAGAAGGGCACACTTGTCTAACCTTATTGCTTCGGGCCAAATGACTCGAGAGAAAGCTTTGGACGAAATTGAAGGCTCCCCATACAATGAAGATGAATTATCAGAAGACCGAGAGTTCTTTATGAAAAAGTTGGGCTTCTCTCAAAAACAGTGGTTAGATATCATGAATGCAAAACCTAGAGCTCATTTAGATTTTAAATCCGACTACGACATAACTTGGTTTAAAATTTTAAAAAAAATAAATAGAAAATTAAAGTAAATGAAGAAAACTTTAAAGCTTATTTTGTTAGTTTATACTAAATTCATGACTGTTTATTTTACTCTTTTAGCTTCAATTGTTGGGTTTGAAACTGTTGCAATGAGAATAAGTGGTATTCCATATCGAACTGGAAATCAAATTAGATATAACTTTTACAAACAGCACCTCAAAGCATTGGGTCGTAATGTTACGTTTAATTTTGGTACATTGGTTACCAATAAAAATACGACGATTGGCGACAATGTACGATTTGGACCTTTTAATAGTATTGGCTATGCCAATATTGGCAGTGATATTTTAACAGCGCAAAACGTTCATATCTTGAGCGGTTCAAATCAGCACTCCTACTCGACAAGGGAGGTCCCTATAATACAACAGCCTGGCACTATTGGCTGTATTGAGTTGGCCGGTGATAATTGGATTGGTGCTAGTGTTGTGATTATGCATAACGTAGGGCTAGGGACAATAATAGGCTCCGGGTCTATTGTTACAACTCCAATTTCGGATATGGTTGTCGCCGCGGGTAACCCATGCAAAGTTTTAAAGAGTCGGCCATGAATGTTTTATTAATTAGTTACTATATGGCGCCAGATAATACAGTTGCTGCACAAAGAGCAACTTATTGGGCAAACCATATTAGTAAGCATGATGAAGACATCAAAGTTGATGTAGTAACTGCAACAGCCGACTCATCTAAAGACTACTTACCAAACACGAACAATGTTTATACTGTTAAGAACACTAATAGTGGTTTGCTGGCAAAGTTATTTAAAAACGATAAAGGTGCTTCTTGGCTCTATGATTTGCAGTTGTTCTTTAATAAAACGGAAACTGTGACCTACGATGCTGTGATTCTGACTGGAAACCCTTTTCTGCATTTCTTTATTATTAAAAGACTGAAGGCGATTCATAAATGTAAAATTTTTCTTGATTACAGAGACCCATTTTCTAGAAATGAGAGAGTCGTGAATAATAGTTTGCCAAATAGAATGAAAAGGCAAGTATTAAAATTTATAGAGTATTATTTTAATTCAATATCTGATCATATTATTGTTATGAATGAATTTTGTGCCCAACTTCTTTGTTCATGCAAAGACACTACTATTTCAATTATTGACAATGGATTCGATGAGTCTGAATTAAAAAAAGCGATACCACATAAATTAGTTGATTGTGATTCAAAGACATTCGTTTACCTTGGAAGCTTTGCATCAGACCGAAATGTTAACAATTTACTGCGGGTGTTTGAGTCATCAAGTGACAATCTGAAGTTAGTTCATATAGGAAAGGAAGATAAAAGTGTTTCTGAATATCCAAATACTCTTGCTGTTGGGTTGGTTCCATACATAGAGGCGCAGGGCTACGCCAAAGCGTGTGATGTAGGCGTCGTTCTCGCTTCCGGTAAAAAATTTGAGTCAACAACAAAGATATTTGATTATATTGGACTAAATTTGCCGATTTTGATAATCACAAAGGGACAGAAAGAAACTGGCAATATTCATGGATTGACAAAAGATTACCCTATGGTTTGGTGGGCTACTGATAACTTTGAAGATATTGAACGTGTTATTAAGGATATTTTGAAAGCCCTTGGGCAACCAAACGTTGAATTTGACGCATCAGAGTTTTCTAGACAGGCTGGTCTTCGCAAGTTAATTTCAATCTTAGTTGCTTAATCGTTTGAAAATTCTAGTGATCCCATACAATTACCCAACAATTGCATTTCCCAATCGTGCAATCTTTATTTCTGATCAAGTTAGTGCGCTCCGTGAAGATGGTCACTTCGTCGAAGTCATTTCTGCGTTACCTAAGACTATGTCTGACGTTTTGCGCACAAGCAGAGACGAAAATAGTAATAAAAAATTCGAAAATGGGATCATTGCTTACCCTGCTATACGCGGTTTTCACAGTTTTAATAGGACTATCCAATTTTACATTTTGAGGCACAAATTAATTGGAAAGTTGGAAAAGGATAAAGCAAATAATCAACTGCCTGATGTTGTTCATGTCCACAATTCAACGTCTGCTAAAATTGCAATATGGATTAAAAAGGAATTTGGAATTCCGTTTGTAATAACTGAGCATTCTAGTTCTATGTGGAACTATGATGCGAAATCCGACCCGTTAAAGCTGAATGACGCAATATCGCTTAGCAAAGCTAATATGGCGGTTAGCAAGGATTTTGCTGCGCATCTTTCAAAAATGTTTGAATGTCAGTTTCATTATGTTCCGAATGCAGTAGATACAGCTTTTTTCAGTCGCGCTGGTAAAGTCAGTTCTTGCTCAAAAGATGGAGTTTTAAAATTAATCAGTGTGGGTAATTTAACTAAAAACAAAAATCATCAATTAGCAATAAGAGCGGTAAAACTGTTAGTTGAAAAGGGAGTAAGTGTACAGTATACGATTATAGGGGCTGGGGCTGAATTGTCGTTTTTAAAAAAGCTTGCTGCTAAACTTAATCTAACAACCAAAGTTGTTTTCAAGGGGCAGTTGGATAGAGGTGCAGTAAAAGAATGCCTTATTGAATCGGATCGCTTTTTATTTCCTAGTCTAAGGGAAACTTTTGGTGTTGTTTTAATAGAGGCAATGGCATGCGGATTACCTGTCATAGCGTTAAATAATGGTGGGAGTGACTCAATTATCACAAATCCGAACGTTGGTATTATTTCAGTGAACGAAGCTCAATTTTGTAAAGATATAGAATATTTTATTCTGAAAGACTACGATAGCGACGTAATAGTGAATTTCACTCATAAACTCTTTTCTTATTCTTCAGTTGTTGACAGGCTGATATCTTTATATCGTTAAGAACTAAAAAAAGTTACTTTACCCAGTTATATAACACTTTTACTAGTTTACGAGTGAATATATGTATTATAGTCGCTGATACTTTAAAACGTTGCTTTTTGAACTGCAGCGTCAAACAACATACTATTTCAATTTAGTTTTTCATAAGGTGAATTGGAAAACTAACTAAATGAAGATAACGAATTAGACGAAATGAAGAAAAAATACTCTGCAAGACTAAAATTTATGAATTTATTGATTTGCTCTATGCTTTTAGGTTTCGCTACCTTTCATTACACCGAAGGGATTGAATATCCTGCTTTAATAAAATTCAGAGATTTTATATACTTTAAGGAAAGTCGGTATGAAGCTGACACCGATGGCATGGTTATGAATAACTACCTCGGCCATAAGCGCGTTTACAACCCTGTAACAATAGCGCAAACAGCTTTAATAGATGCTCAGTGTTTTTTAAGTCAAAGATTTTCTGCTCCTCCTGAGTTTCATGATTGCTCAAAATTACAAGTTGATAGTGATAAAATTATTAAGGCGGCAAATTGGTTTTTGGATAATGGAGTTAGAAATACGACTGGAGGAGTTGACTATATCGCTTTTTACTATAACTTCCCTTACCCTAAATACTCAATTGCCAATCCTTGGTTGTCTGGTATGGCTCAGGGGCAAGTTATAGAAGTCCTGTTAGCTGCATTTGAACTAACTCAAAAAGAAGAATATTATTTAGTTGCCGATTTAGCTGCAAACACCTTTAAAGTTTCGATTGATGACGGTGGCGTCTTAGTCAAAGTAGATGGTGGCTTTTGGTTTGAAGAATACGCAAGCACTGATTATGCCGAGGCTCCATTAGTATTAAATGGTCATCTTTTTGCACTTGATTCGCTTTTCTGGTTAAAAAATTATAATTCAGAATGGGACCACCTTTATGAAAAAGGTATTAATGCTCTCGAAGTAAATATAGAGTCTTATCATAGTTTATCGTGGAGTTACTATGACTTAGCCGGGACTTTAGCAAATGGGAAATATCATCGAATTCACATTAGCCAACTTAAAAGAGTTTTAGCGTTAAATCCTCAACTAAGGATGATAGAAGCAGCTATTGACACTTTTGAAACAGACCTACTGTTGCCATTTGCGATATTTGAGCGGTTGATAGTTTCCCACAATAGATATTTGATTTTCGCTGGAGGGCTATATAGCTCATTATTTTTTTTCGTATTCCTTCTGATTAAGAGGCGAAAAAGTGCGGATTAACAATCAAACGGCTGCAAAATATTTGCTAGGTTTAACTGTTTTACTTTTTCTGTTTTTTCCTGCACTTGACCTGATACGACCCTTTCATATCGGACTTTTACCTCTGATTCTGCTTTTGATAATTAAGCCGATGTCGGTTTTTAATTTAATTGTAGTGTTTATTTTGATATTTGTTAGCTTCCTATCATTGCTCGTTACATTTGAGGATGTCAGGATTCCTACAATCGGTTTTATTTGGTCTGCTCTGCCATTATGTTTTGTTTTTATTGGATTTTCATATGCAAAAAGCTTAAATTTTACGGTAATTGAAATAAAGGTTTTTTCTTATGTTTTAGCTGTCGTGGGAGTGTTTTTCGTGTTGGTTCAAATAATATACCCCTCATCTAGCATTATGGAGCCGTATCTTGCGTTGACGAGCCATTCAAGTGTATTAGACCGATACACTATGATAATTGCCCCAACAGGAAACCCAAATATGACAGGGTTGCTTTTAGCGTTAATTATAGTTTTAGTGAGTTTGTATTTGCGAGTTTCTGAACACACAAGTCAGAATTTTTTTTTAAAGATAATGATTTTCATTCTTTTAGTTGGAATTATATTCTGTTTTGCGCGAACCGTATTAGCAGCAGTATTAATTTTTTTGTTTGTTTTGTTATTTCTTCAGTATAGTAAAAAGATTACTCAACTATTTATTTCAATTGCGGCATTTAGTTTTGTGCTCGTAGCTTTTTTCTATTTGAGGGATAGTAATGAGCGATTCATAACTTATTTTTCAACAATTTTTGCATTTTATGATGACAATTCATTTGTTGCTCGATTTGAAAACTGGTTTTTGACGTTAGAATTAATTCAAGATTATCCTTTATCTATATTATTTGGTTTATCTCAATACGAAGCTTTATTTTTTAGCCTTAAAGGTACTTCTGTAGTTGATTCTAATTATCTCTACATCTTTTTAAACCATGGGTTCATTATATTGCTAATTCTTGTTGGTGTTTGTGTATTTAAATCCCTAAAAAATAGTTTTTATTTTTCACTGTTGGTATTTCTGCTTATAACCTCTATCACTATCCCTTACTTATCAGATTACCGTATAGGTTTTTTTATAGGGTTTATATATGGAGTGGCTCAGAATTTACTGTCTAAAAATTCGTTAATTCAAAAGAATGAGCATGAACATATCGCTAATAGGAGAGGAATTAAATCAATTCAAGATGAATCGATTTAACGTTAATTTGACAATTACAATATTATCCGCATCCACATGATTTAGCTTTTTTATCAATGTAAAGAGCTTAGCCTCTTAGATTAAAACGGAAAGATCGTTCAACCCTTTCGTGTTGTAAAGTTTCTTTTGTTGCTAGTCTTATTGTCAAGCTATAATAAATAGTAAATACTCACAAGTCATAAGGAAATCAATGACTCAAAAATTAAAAATAATGCATTTAACTTCGGTGCATACTAGGTACGACATTCGAATATTTAAGAAAATGCTATCTTCTCTATCAAAGCATTTTCAGTCATATCTTGTTGTGGCTGACGGACTTGGAAATGAGACAGTAAATAACATACAGATTACTGACGTAGGTAAGTCTTCGGGCCGTTTAAATCGAATGACAAAAAAGGTTAATGCGATATACGACAAGGCAGTAGCATTGGATGCCTGCATTTATCACATGCATGATCCTGAGCTAATACCCATAGGACTAAAGCTAAAAAAGCTTGGTAAGATTGTAATTTTTGATGCTCATGAGGACTTACCAAAACAATTGCGCTCAAAACCATATTTAAACACTTTTACTAAGTGGTTGTTGCCTCTTTTTTTCGAAAAGTATGAGGCATATGCGTGCAAAAAATTTGACGCTATTGTTTGTGCAACACCATCAATTCGTGACAAATTTCTAAAAATTAATGCCCACGCCCATGATATTAATAACTTTCCGATATTAGGTGAACTCAGTAACTCGTCAAGTTGGGAGAACAAATTGAACGAAATTTGCTATGTTGGTGGCATGGCCGAGATTAGAGGACTCAGGGAGTTAGTGAAGTCACTAGAATATTTGGATAATTGTAGACTAAATTTAGTGGGTGAATTCTCTGAAGTAGAATTGGAGCGAGAACTAAAACAAACAGTCGGCTGGGGAAAAGTAAACGAACTTGGGTTTTTAGATCGTGCCGGTGTCGCGGAAGTGATGGCAAGATCAAAAGCTGGAATTGTCACTTTTCACGAAGTTCCAAATCACGTAGATGCGCAACCAAACAAGATGTTTGAATACATGTCTGCTAAGATCCCAGTTATTGCATCAAACTTTCCAATGTGGCGCGATATAATCGAAGGACACAAATGTGGTATTTGCGTTGATCCAATGGATCCCCGACAAATAGCCAATGCTGTAAAGCAAATTTTGGATAATGATGATTTTGCTAAAGAAATGGCTGAAAATGGCGCTAGGTCAGTAGTAGAAACCTTTAATTGGCAAAATGAAGAAATCAAATTAATCGAAATGTACAAAGGGTTAATCAGTTAATGAAAATAGTAACGATATTGGGTGCACGTCCACAATTTATTAAAGCAGGTTCAGTCAGCCGAGAATTCGCAGAGCACGAGTCAATTAAAGAGGTCATTATTCATACAGGGCAACACTATGATGCTAATATGAGTGATATTTTTTTTGACGAGATGAAAATACCTAAACCAGATTATTTTTTGGGAATTGGTGGGAGTTCACATGGTGCAATGACCGGCCAAATGATCGAGAAAATTGAAGAGGTTTTAATAAATGAAAAACCCGATTGGGTGCTGGTGTATGGCGATACTAACTCGACTTTAGCTGGCGCATTAGCAGCTTCAAAACTGCATATTAAGATTGCTCATATTGAAGCCGGACTTCGATCTTTCAATATGAAAATGCCTGAAGAAGTAAATCGAATTATCACCGATCGTATTAGTACTATCTTGTTTTGTCCAACGAAAGTCGCAATTAACAACCTGCAAAAAGAAGGGGTTGATTCTTGGAATGTTGATGTGCAGCTTTCCGGGGATGTTATGCAAGATGGCGCCTTCTTTTATAAGAATTTAGCGGTAAAGCCTGGAAATATCAATATTGATAGTAAAACAAGGTTTGTTCTATCGACCATCCACAGAGCCGAAAATACTGACGATGTGGCGAGATTAACTGATATTGTAGAGGCGTTAAATTGTATTGCCGAAGTGAAAACTGTAATTTTACCTTTGCATCCTAGAACAAAAGCCAAGTTGGCTGAGTTGCCAATCAAATTGAATGACTCCGTAAAAGTCATCAATCCAGTTGGCTACCTAAACATGATTTGGCTTATAGATAATAGCGATTTAGTTATGACGGACAGTGGTGGCCTGCAGAAAGAGGCATATTTTTTCGCTAAACCTTGCATTACGTTACGAGACGAAACTGAATGGGTTGAACTAGTCGACAACAACTTCAATGTTTTAGCCGGTGCTGACCAAGCCAGAATAGTAGAAACATTTAATCATCATGTTTTTGCTGAAAATTATGATTTGGACTTATATGGCGGCGGAGAAGCATCAAAAACGATTGTAAGTTATCTTTTGTCGTATGAATAAAAAAATATGGTATGTCTCAAAATATGCAAATGTTCGGCAGTTTGGCGCTGAAACTAGGCAGGCTAGTTTTTGTAAAGAATTCGCAAAGGCTGGATTCGATGTTCGCTTAATTTTATCGAACTCTTCACATCTGTATTCTACTCTACCGAAATTTAATGGGGTATATAAAGATTTTGAAGATGATGGATTCAATGTTACTTGGGTGAATACCCTAAAATATAAAAGAGCAACCAGTCCAATGCGTTTACTAAGTTGGGTTTGGTTCGAGTTTTTTACTGTTTTTATGATGTTGCTTAAACGTTATGAGCGGCCCGACATTATTATTTGCTCGTCTTTGTCATTGCTTTCTGTTTTATCAGGCTCTTTTTTTAAATTCTTTTTTAAAAGTAAGTTCATTTTCGAAGTCAGAGACATATGGCCTCAAACTCTTGTAGATCTGAACGGTTTGTCACCTAAGCATCCCTTAATTTGGTGCTTGGGGAAAGTCGAAAAGCTAGGTTACAAGTATGCTGATGCAATTGTTGGCACCATGCCAGGGTTGGGTTCTCACGTTGAAAGTGTGATCGGAGATTCAAATAAAGTTCACTTTATTCCACAAGGAGTTTCTTTAGCCTTCTATGAAAATGATCAGAAGCCTTTGGATGATGGCTATATAGATGCTTACATACAGCAAGATAAATTTATTGTCACTTATGCTGGCACATTGGGTACTGCGTATTCGTTAGACTCTGTGATTGAAGCAGCTGCGGAGTTAAATGAATCATATCCTAACATTCATTTTTTATTTCTCGGTGACGGCCATGAAAAAGCGCTTCTAGTAGAAAAGGCTGCAACGCTTAAAAACGTATCATTTGCTCCTCGCGTCAAAAAAGAACAAGTTCTGGAAGTATTGACGTTATCAGATTTACTGATTCATTCATTCAAAATGGAGAAAGTTTTTGAATTCGGCATTTCCCCTAATAAATTTGTCGATTATATGTTTGCTAAAAAACCTATTATTTGCATGTTTTCGGGCTATCCATCTATGATCAATGAGGCTAGTTGCGGCGAGTTTGTGCCATCAGAAGATAGTCTTGCATTATCTAACGCTATTGTGAAATATAGTTTAATGTCAAAAGAAGAGCTAGAAAAAATTGGTGAAAATGGATTTAAATTTTTGACTGAGTCACGAAATTTTACGGTTCTTTCAAAAAAATATATGGAGCTATTTTGATGAAACGTATTTTTGATTTTCTTGTATCATTGTCGCTTCTAATTTTATTTTTTCCAATTCTTATCATTGTTGCCCTTTTAGTTCGAGTAAAGCTTGGAAGTCCCATTATTTTCGAGCAAGAGCGACCTGGATTAAATGGCTGCTTGTTTAAAATGAAAAAGTTCAGGACAATGTTGGGGGCATACGATGACGAAGGCGAGTTGCTTCCTGACAAAGACAGAATTACTGAATTTGGTGATTTTTTAAGATCATCAAGTTTAGATGAATTACCAGGTTTGTTAAGCGTTATCAAAGGCGACATGAGCTTGGTAGGTCCCAGACCGTTGCTAGTCCAATATTTACCGCTTTATAATGAAGAGCAGGCTCGCCGGCACAATTTGCGTCCAGGCATTACTGGTTGGGCCCAAGTAAATGGCAGAAATGCGCTTAGTTGGAAGCAAAAGTTTGAATTAGACGCATGGTACGTAGACAACCAAACCTTTTTCCTAGATATGAAAATATTGCTTTTGACTGTCAAAAAAGTTCTTGTTAGAGATGGAATAAATTCTGATGGACATGTAACAACTGAGCCATTTCGAGGCAATGATAATGACTAAGCCTAGGTTAGCAATTTTAGGTGCAAGTGGACATGGGAAAGTAGTTGCGGAAATTGCTGAGTTACGTGGCTATGAAGTTATTTTTTTTGATGACAGCTTCCCAGATAAAAAAAAACTAGAGCATTGGATTATTAATGGAAATACAAACCAATTAATTTCAAGAAGCAATGAGTTTAATGCTGCTGCAGTTGCGATTGGAAATAATGCAATACGCGCTCAAAAATTAGGTCAGCTCAAAGCGCATTTTCCACTACCTACTTTGGCTCACCCGGCTTCCAGCATCAGTCTTTATGCCGAAGTTGCTGAAGCGTGCGTTATTATGGCTGGAGCCGTAGTAAATCCTTTCGCTACGATTGGTTTTGGTGCGATAATTAACACGAACTCGGTTATTGAACATGACTGTTCCATTGGAGAGTACGTTCATGTATGTCCCCAAACTAGTTTAGCCGGAGGCGTAGTGTTAAAAGATTTGGTTTGGTTAGGCCTAGGTAGTTGTGTTATTCAGCAAATTACAATTGGCACCAAAACGACAATAGGTGCGGGCTCTGTCGTAACTCATAATATTCCTGCCGGAAACATTGCTTACGGAAGTCCAGCAAAAATAATTAGGAAAAACAATGCTTAATACTTTATTCTCACCTTGGCCTAGTTTTTCTGAAGAAGAAGGAAATGCTGTTCGAGGCGTTTTATTATCAAATAAAGTAAATTACTGGACAGGCACTGAAGGTCGCGACTTTGAAAAAGAATTCGCAGCGTGGTGCGATGCAGAGTATGCGATAGCTTTAGGTAATGGCACATTAGCGCTCGATGTTGCTTTAAAAGCATTGAATATCGGGTTAGGTGACGAAGTCATTACAACTTCTCGAACATTTTTAGCCTCAGCATCCAGTATTGTTACATCTGGAGCTAAACCGGTTTTTGCTGACGTTGATCGAAACTCTCAAAATATAACGGCTGGATCAATTGCGGCGGTTCTGACACCTCAAACTAAAGCGGTTATAGTTGTTCATCTTGCTGGTATGCCAGCTGAAATGGATGCCATTATGCAACTGGCTGAAAAATACGGTTTTAGCGTAATAGAAGATTGTGCTCAAGCGCATGGTGCGAAATATAAAGGACGTTCAGTTGGAACTATCGGCCATATCGGTGCATGGAGTTTCTGTCAGGATAAAATCATGACTACTGGCGGGGAGGGCGGGATGGTAACGACTAATTCCAAACAGTATTGGGATTATATGTGGTCATATAAAGACCATGGTAAATCATGGGATGCGATTTATAATAGACAGCACCCACCTGGTTTCCGTTGGTTACATGATTCATTTGGCACCAATTGGCGCATGACAGAAATGCAAGCAGCAATTGGGCGTATACAACTGAGGCGAATGGATGATTGGACAAAGAAACGTAACGATAATGCCAATGTTATCTGGCAAGCATGCCAGAAATATAAGGCATTGCGCGTTCCTAGCGTTCAGTGTGCTGGTTGTGACTTGTCATGTACTCACATTACTGGCTGCGTGCATGCAGCATATAAGTGCTACGTATTTGTAGAGACCAGCTACTTAAAAGACGGGTGGGATCGCGATCGAATCATGAATGCCATAACAGCCGCAGGCGTACCATGTTTTTCAGGTTCGTGTTCTGAGGTTTACTTAGAAAAAGCTTTTGATGGCACGGGCTTCAGACCCAAAGAGAGATTACCAAACGCCAAGGAATTAGGTGAAACTAGTTTGATGTTTTTAGTACATCCTACATTGACAAAAGAAGAAGTTAATTTCACTTGTCGCATAATTAATGAGGTTATGGTTGAAGCTAGCATTGAATGATTGCGGATCTTTTGGTTCTTTAACTAAATCAATGAATAAATTGAGGTGATATCGGTCTATCGTCAAATTTTGGAATTGAAAGACAACACTCTTGTTGTATAAGTATCGATAAGGCATATACTCATTAAGGCATAGGATTATGTAGTCAATTCTATTATTTGCAGTCGAAGAAAGGAAACTTATGTTCTTAAAAACACTCAACAGAGTCTTAAACGCAAATAGAAAAACCAAACGAGTTATTACACTTGTTGTTGATTCTTTTTTTATAGCAAGTTCTTTTTGGGCCTCCTTGGTAATTCGTCTTGATACTCTGACTGTCTTTTCAGACCCGAATCACTGGTTAATCCTTTCTGGGCTTCTACCAATTAGCATCCTGATTTTTATCAAGCTAGGACTCTACCGAGCTGTTTTAAGATACATGAGCTCACAAGCTGTTTGGGCTGTTGTAGCGGGTACTATGTTATCAACTGCTGCATTGGTGCTTATAGCGTTCTTTTCTACAACTACCATACCCCGCACAATGCCGTTAATTTATTGCGCATTAATATTACTAACAGTGGGCGGTGCAAGGCTTTTTATTCGTGCATTAGTCACTCAATTCAATGGTTCAAACAAACAACCTGTCGTTATTTATGGTGCAGGGTCCGCAGGCCGCCAACTGGCAACAGGAATAGCTATCGGGCAGGAATATTATGTATCGGCGTTCATTGACGACGATACAAGTAAATACGGATCTGTTATTCAAGGTATTCCAGTTATTTCATTAGTTGAACTAAAAGGTTTAATTGACGCTGGTAAAGCAATTAAAGTACTTTTAGCGTTGCCTAGCGCTAGTCGCTCAGACCGAAATCGTGTCATTAACTCACTAGAAAAGTACCAAGTTCAAGTACAAAGCATCCCTGGAATTAAAGATGTTATTGAAGGTAACTTTAATGCATCTGAATTAATAGATGTTGAAATTGACGATCTATTGGGCCGTGAGCCAGTAACACCATTACCACAACTAATGGCCCAAAACATCACAGGCAAAAATGTCATGGTTACCGGTGCTGGCGGCTCTATTGGCTCAGAACTATGCCGTCAAATTATTAAATTTAAGCCCACTACATTAGTGTTATTTGAGTTATCAGAATTTGCACTTTATCAAATTGAAAAAGAACTCAGCGAATACATACATAAAAACGGTTTGAAAATAAAACTTTATCCCCTAATGGGATCGGTTCAACGCATTAACCGCGTAGAGAAT
>Ga0256371_100052_pt1 | contig 20792 bp, 18 predicted proteins | sample SI3MviralmetaG_FD_190079 | JGI IMG/M metagenome (GOLD analysis project Ga0256371, IMG submission 190079) | Sea-ice brine viral communities from Beaufort Sea near Barrow, Alaska, United States - SI3M | ecosystem: Environmental > Aquatic > Marine > Coastal > Brine | place: USA: Alaska | collected...
ACAGACTTACAGCCAAAGCGATAGCAGAAAAAGTCGGCATAAGTGAATACGTTGCTGAAGTCATGCCTGAGGATAAAGCCAAGAAAGTTGCCGAGTTGCAAAAAGAAGGCGAAATAGTGGGCATGACCGGAGACGGTATTAATGACGCCCCTGCGTTAGCTCATGCGAATGTCGGTTTTGCCATTGGCACCGGCACTGATGTGGCTATAGAAAGTGCCGATATCACCCTTATGCGAGGGTCTTTGCATGGATTAGCTGATGCAATCGCAATTAGCCAGGCGACGTTAACTAACATTAAGCAAAACTTGTTTGGTGCATTTATCTATAACATTGCTGGGGTACCTATTGCAGCAGGCGTATTGTATCCCTTTTTTGGTGTGCTACTGAGTCCTGTAATTGCCGGAGCTGCGATGGCGTTTTCTTCACTTACCGTCGTCACAAATGCAAATCGCCTGCGTTTTTTTAAAGCAAAAGACCATTAGGAGTCGTTAATTATGTTATGGATAAATTTAGCTGGGGTAGGACTCATCGTGTTAATTGTTTGGTGGTTTTGGATCTATAAATCGCCCAGTATTGCGCCTCAAGAAGGCGTGATTGAAGTGCTTGTAAAAGAGGGTGTGTACCAACCTTCTAAAATTAAAATCCCTGCTAATCAAGCAACTACAATCGCGTTTAACAGAGTAGATCCGTCACCTTGTTCCGAAACACTACTCATCCCGGATTTAGAGATTAATGCAATGCTCACACTGAACAAGAAAGTAAGCGTTGATATACCGGCCTTATTACCAGGCCGTTACCCGTTTCATTGCCAAATGAAAATGTATGTAGGTGAGTTAGTCGTCGAATAATAGGGGCTATAGCGCCACTCTATTATTTATTCTTGTACATTTTCTCATTGTCGTACTCCATCATCTGCTCTAACATCATCTGCATCATGTCTTCATGATCTTCCATGTTATGCATACATTTATCCATATCCATTGATTTCTTACCCATTCCTTTCATTCTATTTTTATTGGACATGTGGCCTTCCATATTTCCTTTCATCATATGCATGCCCTTTTGCATCGAGGCCATATGCTGCTGCATCAGCTCTTGGCGCCTGTTTGGATCTTTCTCCTGCTTGATTGCTTTCATCAAATCTTGCATTTCCAACATATGTTGGTGCATTGGCATCATTTCTTGATGGTTAGTCATACTGTCCATCGATTCGCGTTCTTCGTCATCGCTACTCTCATGCATATCTTGTGCGTAAGCAGGCAAGGCGAATATCATGGAAATAAGTATGACTTTAGTTAATGTTTTCATTTTTTTCTCATATAGTTTTAGATTTGTACTAAATTAACGACAATATAAAATGAAAATTTGCAGATTACTTTGACTCAAGTCAACATTATTAAGTCTACAGATTAATTAGATAAACCAAACGGGTTATCTATGCTGTTGCTTGGCTCAGTAAACCATCGCGCACCCTTGTCAGTCATATAAAAATGGTCTTCTAAACGAATGCCAAATTCATCAGGTACGACTAGCATCGGTTCGTTGCTGAAGCACATACCTGTGGCAAGCGGTGTTTTATTACCGCCGACCAAATAAGGCCACTCATGGATGTCTAAACCAATGCCATGGCCTGTACGATGGGGGCAGCCGGGTGTTTGATATTCAGGTCCTAATCCTTGTGATGCTAAATAATCGCGCGCCGCGGCATCGACAGCTTCGCAAGGTGCACCGATTTGAGCTGCGTTAAAGGCGGCAAGTTGTGCTGATTTTTCATTATTCCAAAATTCCCGCTGCCTAAGTGTTGGCTCACCAAAAACATAAGTACGAGTAATGTCTGATAAATAATCGTGCACTTTACAGCCTGTATCTATGAGCACTATATCGCCTACTTTGAGTACCTGAGCATTTTTAACACCGTGCGGAAAAGACGTGGCTATGCCAAAAAGAACAATACAAAAGTGGTTACCTGGAGCCCCTACTTTTTGATGTGCCCGTTTAATAAACGCCTCTACTTCGGTGGTACTTATTCCTTCATAAAGCATGCTTGCCGTAGCTTGGTGTACCGCAAGTGTCATGTTCATTGCGCCTTGCATTAACGCAATTTCATTATCTGACTTTTGCATTCGGCAATGCGCAGTGGTCGCTTGTGCGTTTATTAGATCCAACCCAGTTTGTACTTTATTAATACCGTCGAATATGAAGAATTGCGCGCTTTCATCGATACCTATAGTGGCTTTATCGCTTATCTTTAACTGTTTCAAGATATCGACAAATAAAATGTACGGACTTTGGTGTTCTTGCCAGCCATGTATCGGACCGTCAATAACCTTAAATCCGTTTAGGGTACCAATTTCAAAAGAGGGCGCTATGTATTGAACCTTCCCAACGGCGGGTAATATAGCGCCGACCATACGCTCGCTTGCATACCATTTCATACCGGTGAAATAAGTAAGGTTTGTGCCTGCGTTCAGATAAATGGCATCAATATTATTTGCTTGCATGTAAGCTTGCGCTTTAGCAATGCGTGCTAGATGTTCTTGCGCTTGAATTGGGATAAGCGTGCTGGTCATATCGCTTAATGTTGCCAGTGCTTGCTCCGGTGTTTGCGTGCCAATACCAATAGTTGTCATGTATTCTCCTTGGATATATTTTATTTTTTTATGTTGTTAGTCCAAGCATAGAAGTCTTGAAATGAGCAGTCGTATCGACAATGGAAATCAATAAAGGTAGGCTCATCCTACGATTTGACCTGTTGAGAACTGATATCTCATGTTCCTATAAACACAAATGTCGGTAATACTGTCGGCGGCGTCGCGCGGCGCGGCTCGATAGTTTGTAGACACTCTATAATCGCCATTAAGTTCGCCTATCCTGTGCCAGCAATGGCCGTGCAGCAAAACGAGTGTGCCTTGTTTGGGCGACAACACAACTTGGTCGTCAAAATCTTCAAACAACGGCCCTTTAGTCAATGCGCCTAATCGATGAGTACCGGGGCGAATGTATACCTGGCCTCCCAATTCCTCATCGACATCCATTGAATAAAGCAAACGGTTAAGATTAAACTGTGTACTATTTTCCGGTGGACAGTCCTGGTGCCAAGCTTGCCCCTTACTGCCTTTTTTGGAAAACATCACCATGCAATATTGATTTTTCCACTCCTCACCTAAAATCTGTGTGGTTAATTTTTGTAGGCGCGTATCACATTCAAAAGTATCAAAAAATGTATGACCTTCGTTTTGCGGAAACCATGGGATCACTTCCGTTTTAGATACATCAATAAAATGCTGATCGTGCGCATAGTCAGGTGACTCACCAAAATGAGACATAATATGAGACTGGGCCTCTGACATTAGTTTGGTGTCAAAAAAGTCCTCGATAACAACAAACCCTTGTACCCAGAACAGCTTAGCCAACGCGTCATAGTCGATGTCACTAGCAATTTTAGTCATTCATTTTACTCATTAATTAAATAGACGGCTGTTTAGCCGTGAATTTGACGGAGACTATCGGGTAATACGTGCAAGATTCAATAATCTTGTAATCCATAGCCAAACTTAAACAAAGCGTGCTCTGCATAGGGTGCAATAGGAATGTCAGCAAACTTAACTGGCCACGAGTAAGGTGATTTTCCGGTTGGCTTGAATCCATCGGTGGCAAACAGAAAGTCTGCTACGCCAGCCCCTTCTGAACCGGGCAACCAAGCGGCAACAAATGCATCGCTGTTATTCAAGTCCTCATTAATGACTAAAACTCGACCTGAAATCAATATCACAACCACTTTCTTACCTACGTTTTTACACCCCGTAATAAGTGCTTTATGATCATCACTTAACCACAATTCATCGCTGTCGCCAAATCCCTCGGCGTAGGGTGCCTCGCCGACGACAACAACCGCTGTTTGAGCCGACATGTCTGCATAGCAACCTTGTTCCGCGTATTCAACATTTTTTCCGACTGAATTTATACCTTCAAAAATCGTAGTGGCTCCTGCATAACTTTCGGTTTGGCCCTGCCAATGAATAGACCAACCGCCGCTCTGTAAACCACTATTGTTGGCATGTAGACCTACCACAGCAATTGGTTCGGTGGGATCTAGCGGTAATACCGCATTTTCATTTTTGAGTAATACCAATGATTCTCTTACTGCTTGGCGAGCCACTGCTCTGTGTGCTTTTGAGCCAACGCTGAGGCTCAACTCTCTTTTCGCAAACGGCTCAGCGAAAAGACCCAGGCTAAATTTCATTGCCAAAATTCGGTGTACCGCATCATCAATACGGCTCAACGGTACCGTTTTATCAATCACCGACAGTTTCAGTTTATCCATAAACTCGTCATGATTGCCTGGTTGCATCGCCATATCAACACCGGCATTGATAACTTCGTGGGGTTCACCAAAACGCAGTCCTCCATTCCAATCGGTAAGCACGACTCCTTGAAAACCTAACTCGCTTTTCAACACATCGGTAATTAAATGGGTATGTTTATGCATATTCAGATCGTTATAAGAATTAAACCCAACCATAATAGCGGCAACACCCTGATCCACAGCGGCGGCATAGGGTGGTAAATAACGTTCTCGCATTAATTCGTCGGTCATTACTGCATTTCCACCTTCAACACCACCGTCGGTTGCACCGTCGCCAATAAAGTGTTTTGCTGTTGCTGCAATCGTATTTCGGTTTGCTAGGTTGCTACCCTGATGCCCTCGAACCGATGCAATAACAGCTGCGGTAGTCAAATCTCTGTCTTCAGTAAAACCTTCATATACTCTTCCCCAATGCTCATGTTGCGGCATAGCAATACAAGGTGAAAATGTCCAATTAAAACCGGTACCGGCTACTTCTAATGCCGTAATTTGAGCGGCATGTTCAATCAGACTGATGTTTCTAGTTGCGGCCATACCAATGTTATGGGGGAAAATGACAGCACCTTCAAAGGTATTTTGTCCATGCACAGCATCGACAGCAATCAATAAAGGAATACCTAGACGGGTTTGTAATGCGCTGTATTGAAACTCATCAAACTTGTTTATCCAGTCAATGGCTCTTGGACCCGGCGTTGGACCCTCAGTGTGAATTATAGAACCAATGTTTTTATCGCGGATAATCTCAGGCGTTACATTGTTATGCCAAATGGATTGGGTCATTTGGCCAATTTTTTCATCTAAGGTCATCTCTGCTATTAATGCGTCAATCATATCCTCATGAGTACTGAACTGACATAAATCGAATTGTTGAGTGCCCCATTCACATATGACATTTACTGTGGACTCTGTCTTATTTGAGCTTAAATTTGTGCATCCAAATACCATTAATAAAAAGGTTAGTATTAGTACTATTCTCATGTGTTTCCCACTGTTACTCTCACTTTTTTTATCAAAAAATATTATTTAAAGGTAGTCAAAATGCACTTAGGATTACGCTAAATCATTTGCATAAATGGCATATAAAGGGTGTGTGCTTGATATCTACTGCCTCTTCATCAGGTCAGATTTGATTTTATTAATTGCATGCACAACCAAAAGCTCCTCCTGAGGTTTTATTTTAAAGATATTTGCTTTTAAAAACTCAGGTGAATTTTATAGTTGAGTCAGCATTGTAGCGTCTTGTGTCATACCACTAAACAATTTAAATCATCTATATATTACTTCGCAGTTGTGGATTTTACAATCAACATTATGTAGCAAGTCAGCCATTAAGGTAAACATCTCATGAATTTTTTGAACGATGTAAATAGTATTTTTAGCTAGATGATAAGTTGTCAAAAAAGTGATTTGTATTACTAATATCACTGAACCAAAGATATTAAGTATTTAAATAAAGTGATCAATCAAAAAAATAGGGTTCTTTTTGTACATATTAAATTCAACTGGTCAGGTATTTGAGAGATAATGTCGAAAACGTTTATCATCCAGTTGGCACGGACATGACGATGATCAACTCGCTGTTACGGATGCCTCACTAAATGTCATTGGCATACGTAATTCAATGGTAGTTGATGCTTCAGTTATGCCTAGTATTATTGGCGGCAATACCAATGCATCAACTATAATGGTCGCAGGAAAAGCGTCATACATGATTAAACAGGCGCTTAAATAGAAAAGAGAGGGTTTAAAATGGTTACATTTTTAAAGTATTGTTTATATTTACTGCTGGTTCTTGTGGGTTCTTTAGCAATTTATATTTATCTCAATGTGGCGCCAGACAAGTCTGTTGAGGAACTTAGCCAACGATGGGCTCAACAACCCTCACAGTTTTTAAATATCGCTGGCATGACTATTCACTTAAGAGACGAGGGGCCGAAAACTGACGAAGAACCGATTGTGTTAATTCATGGCACAAGTGCGTCATTGCATACATGGAATGGTTGGGCGGATGCATTAAAAGAAAATCGTAGAGTTATTCGTTTTGATTTACCTGGATTTGGCTTAACCGGACCCGATCCACAAAACAATTACACAATTGAGCACTATGCCGATGTGGTAGCAGCAGTGTTAGATGAATTGAATGTTAAAAAATGTGTATTAGCAGGTAATTCATTAGGTGGTTATGTTTCTTGGGCAACGACTGTAATGTATCCCCAGAGAGTATCTAAGCTAATATTAGTCGATTCTAGTGGGTATCTTTTTAAGCCAGAATCGGTTCCGATTGCATTTAAATTGTCACAAAACCCGATCGCTAGTGTGTTATTAAAAAACGTTTTACCTAAATCATTAGTGGCGCGAAGTGTTAAGAATGTATACGGAAATCCGGATTTAGTAAGCGATGAATTAGTTGAACGATACTACGACTTGTCTCTTCGAGCGGGAAACCGTGATGCGTTAAAAGAGCGCTTTAAGCAGATGTCCCCCGGGGATTTGGTTGACAAGATCCAAACTATTAACGTACCTACGCTTATAATCTGGGGTGCTAAAGACCGATTAATTCCGCCTAAGATGGGAATAAAATTTAATCAGGACATAACAAACAGTCAATTACTTGTCTTTGACGAGCTGGGTCATGTTCCTCATGAAGAAGACCCCGAGTCGACTGTATCAGCAGTAAAGCGTTTCTTGGACGCTAATGACTCTTTATGATTTAAATGCGAAAATACAGACATCCCTTATGCTTTTCCGAGGGATGTGCTCACTATCTCAAGTTCCAATTGCGCCTCAGAGAGCAATGCCCCAGAGATTGCATAAATACGCCGTGATTGAATTTTTTTGACGATACCTTTGTAGCGAGAAACCCAGATTTTTCGTTGTGTGATGATGGTTGTGCCACTCTTGTTACCCGCATAGGTAAAAAGGTATTTATAGGACTCTTTGTGAGTAATATTGTATGTTTGAAACTTACCTAAAACGGTTTCTACAGTCTGCATTGGAGCGACACTGATTTCTCGTTTCCCTTCCGTTATCGGAACTGATGAGGGTCCAGCGTAAACACTATGAAAATCGATGTTAATGTCATCAAAAGCATTAAGGGGCAGAGGAATAGAAAATAATCCTTTTTCAAAAGCAGCGCCTACCACATATTCATTACCGTATTTATCAGACAGTTCAAATAATTCACCGTTGGCTTCCTGCCAAATATTTTGAGTCTCAATTTGTTGTTCACCGGTTGCCAGATAAGTAGTTATTGTTCGTAAGCCCAATACGTTCTTGTTCAAATAATCTAATTTACTTTGTTCAAATTCTACCAACACTGTCACGTTAGATATAAATATAGGTTCATCTATTTTTGATATTCTGATAACACCTGAAAACTTGATCATATCTCCTAACAGGTAAGGCTGAATTTGGTTTGTTGGAATAGTAGGCTCAGATAAATCTTTGTCACTGCTTGTTTCGCTACCACAAGCACTTATCAACAAAAAAGCGATAGCAATAGACACAATTTTTAATACGATTGATCTGCTGTGGATTGTAAAAGTGTGAAGTTTTATTGTTTTTGATACTAATGATTTAATCATTATTGTTATATCCAACTAAGCGACTTTTAGTCGTTTTTGAACGAAGCATGAATATTATCGAAGATAGAGGAAATAAAATTGACGTCAGTCAAACAAATATATTGGTTAGAACTTGTTTTAGTCATGCCACTGTTTCTCTTAAAAGATTGATTACAGTCAAGTCCTATAATTTTTTTCATCCTAAAATCATGAACCTATTTTTTTAATTTCAAGGTTAACATCATGTCCAACAACCATCAGAATCATTGTAAATCAATACTAACTGTCATGGTTTGCATTGTTTCTTTATCATCTTGCGCGAATAGACAAGGATCAAACGAATCTAGCGGTATGATTATTGGTGGCCTGATTGGTGGCGTCTTAGGGCATGAGATCGGCGGAGGTCATGGCAGAACTATGGCAACAGTTTTGGGCACAATAGTAGGTACGACGGTTGGCGGCAATGTTGGTCGCAACATGGATGAGACAGATCGGCTTAAACTTTCTCATTCACTCGAAACTGTTCGTACCGGCGTCTCAACAAGATGGCAAAATCCCGATACAGGTAATTTTTATATTGTCCTCCCAACTAGAACTTATCAAGATGGAAAGCAACCGTGTAGAGAATATCAGCTTGATGCCACTATTGCTGGCAAAAAGGAAGAAATATACGGTATTGCTTGCCGAACCGAGGATGGTAGTTGGAAAGTGAAGAATTAAGGAGTTTCCAAAAACGAATGGTATATCTTACTTTGCCTCAAGTACGCCTGAAATAATGATAATTTTGATTATTAAAAGTAATGTAAATTTGATGTAAGTCAATATCGCTCCCTATTTAGAAATTAGTATGGGTTATTCGATAATAATGGATACTTTTTATGAAAGTTGGCGATATATGCGCGAATAATTTTCTTCACGTATCATCACAGGAAACAATTCTTAATATAGCCAAACTAATGCGCTCACAAAATCAAGGTTCTGTGGTTGTGATTGAGGGGAATGATGGGCAAATCACACCTTCGGGACTAATTACTGAACGCGATATTGTGATTGAAGTTGTAGCTGCAAAGATCGATGCGTCCGAAGTAACTGCTGATGACATTCTGAACGGTGAATTAGTGACTGTCAAAGACACTGTAGAATTATCGGACGCACTGAATCACTTGCGGTATTTTGGCGTCAGGCGCGCACCTGTGGTTGATAAAGACGGGCACTTAGTTGGACTATTTAGTATCGACGATGCACTACCGATATTATCTGCACAATTTAGTGAAATTATGCAGTTAATGGGTAACGAAAGTTACAATGAAACTCAGCAAAGAGGAGATATGCTATGACTACGCACAAAATAGAAAAAAAGCATTGGCAAGATTATTTTGATGGATTATCAAAGCAATTTTCAGGCAGACGCATTGAAATTGAAGTTGATAATTTACAAATTGGTTCCCAAGTAGTGGCCAAATCGATTTTGCTTACTGGCATTATGTTTGATTCTAAAGATAATGCCTTGGAAATTATTACTCCTGATTTAGTGCACACAATTAAAGACCCCGGCACCATTTATGTCGACGTTGATGAAGGTATTCTAAAACACATTGCCATCAAATCAGATGAAGCGAGTGATGAGCAAATTATTAAATTTATTCCCCCGCTTTCGCTTACATTTATAAAACAATTTACGTAAATAATAGATTAATGAATGTAATAATCCCCGTATGGGGTATAAGGGTTAGGCCTTAATTTATAGTGTGGTTGCAAGTAGGAAACCATATCTACAAGTTCAGTCACCGTCATAATATCATTATAATTTCGCATTTTTGATAGACCAGATTCATCTATTGCACTGAGCTTATATCTCCTTGCAATTTTGTGTGATGGATTAATAATGCTAGTCACTAAATCTGCATAAGTAGTTACTTTCGATGTCATCCCTCCTAATGGCACCTTTTTTTCTAATTCGGGTTCAACTGCACCAGCATCGACTTTTTCCAAAGAATGACAAGCGAGGCACTGATGCTTTGTAAAAGCCAGTTGACCATTGACCACGTCACCCTCAGGCAAACTAAACCCTATTGGTGAGTCTGGACCTGCATCACAAGCTGACAGCGATATGGCCCCAATTGCTATAATTAGACTAGAATATTTGTTCATTATTTTTCCTTTTTTATTATCTACGCAAATCAAATTGCAAATTTTAGTCATCATATAAACACTTAAAAATCAGGCTAAAAAAGTATCCGGGCACACTTTCCCGACAAAACAATACTGAAGATTGACGAGCGTTGTATCTGCTATTTGCTGCAAGGATTCGTGGGTAAAAAAGCCAAGGTGATGAGTGATTAATACATTTGAAAAAGTGGCTAGTCGTCTATAAGTGTCATCAGGAATACTCTCGCAAATAATGTTTTCAGCAGATAACTCCGATTCCATCTCATGCATATCAATGCCGAGGTAGCCAATTTTTCTACTTTTGAGGCCACTAATTACAGCCTGAGGATTAATTAGGCCACCGCGAGATGTATTAATAATCATGACATTATCTTTCATCATAGTGATTTCAGGATGGCCGATCATATGCTGATTTTGTGCGGTCAGTGGGCAATGTAGGCTGATGATATCGGACCCTCTTATTAAATCGGATAAATCAATATACTTATGCCCCATATTTTTTATGGATTCTGATGGTGATGGATCGTTACAAAGGATCGTACAGCCAAACCCAGATAAAATATTAATAAAAACACGGCCAATTTTTCCGGTTCCAATTACGCCAATTGTTTTACCGCGTAAATTAAAACCTAATAAGCCATCTAATTCGAAGTTATTGTTGCGGATTCTACTATTCGCTTTCAATAACTTGCGATTTAAACCCAAAATAAGTGCAAGCGTATGTTCAGCAACCGATTCAGCTGAATAATTGGGGACTCGAGACACACTGATACCCAGCTTTTCAGCTTTGACTAAATCTACGTTATTAAAACCAGTACATCTTAATGCAATATGAATAATGCCAAATTCATGCAGTTTGTCGAGGACTTCTGAATTGATATCATCATCTACAAAAATACAAATGGCATCAAAGGGCTTGGCAAGCGCTACGGTTTCGGTATTTAGTGCACTTTCGACAAACACCAAATCGAATCCATATTGGCTGCTCCTCGATTCAAATGTGTCGCGTTCGTATGGTTTGCAACTAAAAACACCTACTTTCATATTACCATCCTTTTCAAATGCGTATTCTGGGCCATCACAAATTTTTGGAGTTTTTAAATTGAAATTCTTTCGTTGAAAAGAACCTAAGTGCATCGAACGTTATTGCTAATATTGGGCTTAATGAACGACGATACATTGATCTACGTCAATGTAGTCGAAACTATATTTGGGTATTCAGCTAAAAGCTTGATATTGATCAAAATTGGATGTGAAGAGGGTAGGTTTGGAGAAATTGTTTTTCCCATTTTATACAAAACATGAAAAATCATTGCTGACTTGGCCTGTGTATTTGAATTTTACAATTTAACGCAAGCAAAAATGGCATTGCCAGAACTTGGGTGCCAAGGAACTAACTTGGTATAGTCATGTTCAAATAAGGTAATCTCAAAATAAGGACGCAACATTTGTTGCAATTGATCAAAATTCAATGCCACCATTGAATGTCTGTCTTGCCAAGTTTGACGCTTATTATCACGTTCTTTTTCGATACTTATAGCGAGATGTTGTTGCTCTCCTTCTCCGCAATAATCCCAGGCTGACGTAAAGGTAAACTGACTGTCCTGATGCTGTAAGCAATGCTGTTCAAACGTGTCATTGTCAATCGTATTTTTATCTACTGCATTAAAACAAAACATACCGCCAGTTTTTAAAGCGCGATGTACGCACTTTATACAGTCATTTAACATCGCTATATTCTGGCAATAATGCAATGAATATAGAAAGCACGATATTAAGTCGACAGGCTCATCTACACTAAAATCAATCATATTACCCAAGGTGAAGAGTGCTTCTGGGCAGCGCTTTCGAGCAATATCTAACATCGGCTGATTGATATCTAGACCTTGACACTGATAACCCATATCGATGAAGTGACGTATGTGCGGGCCAGTACCACAAGCTAAATCAATATGTTGTTTGTCTTCATTGCCAAACAATTGATGAAGGCGACAAACCCAATGACTTTGATTTTGATAATCGATATCTCTGCACATTAAGTCGTAGTAGCTGGACAAGTCGGTGTATAAAGCGGTGGCCATAAAACTCAGTTAACATAAATAGTCAGATGGCTAGTCTACAGGATGGCGCTTGCTTTGCGAATTAACTGCATTCATCTATTCGTCAGACTGTTATGCAGTTCCTTACTTATCCAAACCTGTTTCTCTCAATCCGCATCAAACTGGCTATCTAAACCAATTTAAAACGTCTGCTTTAACAGATTCAACATATCATCCACTGATAGCTTAGTAACGGCCTCGTTACCCGAAAGTAGCTTGTCTGCTAAGTCGCGTTTATGCTTATGCAGGGCGACAATTTTTTCCTCAATGGTATTTTGGGCTATTAATCTGTAGATAGTAACGGGTCGTTTTTGCCCTATGCGGTGAGCGCGATCAGATGCTTGTTCTTCTACCGCAGGATTCCACCAAGGATCCATGTGTATAACATAGTCGGCGGCAGTTAAATTTAAACCTGAACCGCCTGCTTTTAGGCTGATTAAAAATATGTCACCTTCACCGCGTTGAAAGGCATTAACCCGCTTTTGACGTTCTTTTTGTGGGGTTGAGCCATCTAAATATTGGTAGCTAAAGCCCTTGGATTCAATATGTTGTTTTATTATTTTGAGATGCCCAACGAACTGGCTAAAAATAAGCGCTTTGTGATTATTAAGCTTAAGCTCATCAAGTAACTCACTGAGCGCAGCTAGTTTTGCGCTGGGTATGTTACTTTCAGCCATGACCAACCTGGGGTGGCAGCAAGCTTGGCGCAGTTTCACTAATTCGGCGAGCATTCTAATGCGCTGCTCTCCTGCGTTAGATTTTAGCCCACTTTGGCTAATATTATCGAGAGCATTGAGACGCAATGCTTCGTAAAAGTCGCGCTCTTTTGGGCTCATCTCTACTTGAATGTTAATATCGGTACGCGGTGGTAGCTCGGTTAATACTTGGTTTTTCATACGGCGCAGAATGAAAGGTTGAATCAATGCTTTGAGTCCTTGGCTAGCTTTTCGCGCAGCCAGTTTGTCGTCTTTTGCATTCTCAATAGGCGTTGAGAATCGTTCGCCAAAACGTTTTAGGTTGCCAAGTAAACCAGGGTTAATAAAGCGAAACAAGCTCCACAGTTCGGTGAGATCATTTTCAATGGGAGTGCCGGTGGTGATCATTTTAAAATCACCTTTTAAAGCCATGGCAGCTTTAGTGCGTTTGGTTAATGGATTTTTCAGCGCTTGAGCCTCGTCGGCAACGATGGTGTGCCATTGTACTGTTTTGAGTATATCGCTTTCGCGTTGCAGCAGTCCGTAACTGATGATCACGCAATCAAATGGCCTTAATTCACTCAATAAATCCGTTCGTTGTTCCGTATTCGTCGAGTCAGCGAATAATTTTATATTTAGCGTGGGCGTAAATTTGACGGCTTCTTGGTGCCAGTTAAAGCAAACTGATGTAGGGGCAATAACGAGGCTCGGCCCTTGGCTTGCCCGAGATAATAAAACCGCAAGTGCTTGCAAGGTTTTGCCTAACCCCATGTCATCTGCTAAACAAGCGCCAGCACCCCAATGCGCTAAACGCGACGCCCAGTCGAAACCCACTAGCTGATAGTCGCGCAACTGAGCTTGAAAGGTTAATGGGATTTGCGGTTCAATTGTATTGGCTTGATGCATTTTTTGGGTTTGCTGATCCCATGCATGAATGGTTTTCATGCGCATGCCAGTAGTGGCCTCTTCTATTTGCAAGCTAGCGAGTGGATGGAATTTACCGTCGTCAGTGAGTTGATTTATTTGATCCAATTTATGGCGTAAGTCCTCAGACAAAGCAAGTATTTGATCAGCGTCAAGCTTGATAAAGCGACCACTGCTGCTTTTTACCAGTTCGAGTAATTTGCGCAGTTCGATTACTTGTTCGTTATTGACGTGCAAGTCGCCAGTGATATCGAACCATTCACTTTTTTTACCAACGGAGAGTTGCAGATGCTCACTCTCTAGCTTCTTAGTCAAGCTGATTTTTTTGCCTTTCGGCCAACGAAGTACGATGTTAAAATTGGCGTTAGTGATAGCGCCTTCAAGCTGTTCTAAGACCGCCAAAGCAATTTGTAAATCATCCAATAGTAAGACGTTATCCGGCATATCCAAAAAGGCTGGGCAAGCGAGGTCGAGTTGATCTAATAACGTTTCCTCGCGCTGCAAGTCGCGCTGGGTAGCAATGCGCTTCCCTTTGATATCAGTTGTTAAGCTCGCATTGCCGATGCCGGGTTTAAATGCAGGCCCGCTTTCGCCAAATGGCATCACCACACAAGTAAATGCCAGCCCCCCTTGCGTTGGCTGAATATTAATGATCAAATTAGGGTCGCATTCATGCGTCTCTAAGCCGGTATCAAGCTCTGATATATCAGATTGTATATTCAAAAAAGGCGCTACGGCAGATATACCATCGAGTGCTTTCTGTTTTGCACTGATGGGTATTAACAAACCTCCCTCACCAATGATTTTAGCAACTTTAATGTGTTCAGGTGAAAACACGGTGAGCTGGTAGTGGTCATCTGAGATCAGTTTAAGCCGATAAGCCGAGTGAGCTTTGTCATCATCGTGATCATCATCTATATCTCCCGACAAATCGGCAATACTTAAACAAAGTTGGTCGCCTTGCTGACTAACCAGTAGTTCGGGTTCGCGTTTCGTAAGTTCAATAGGGAAGCTTAAGTCGTCAGACTTGTATAGATTATCGATACCTACTGCTGCATCAAGTGCAGATAATCCTTGCAGTGTATATTCACGTTTTGAATAGTAGCCCCAACTTTGGTGTGCGGTAATTGCCCTGCAAATTCTCTTATCGCTATCACTTAAGTAATCAAAAAGGTGGATTTCCTCTTTTAATCGTTTTAACGATACAACGCGGCCTTTACTCCAAGCATTCTTATTCAATTTTTGCTCGCGAGCGGTTAAATTGTCGTCATAATCTTGGACAAGTTCCCAAATTAAACGAACCGGCTTGGCTAAACGTTCTGGACTCGATACCACCGTGGTTTCAATATTCGGATTTAGCGCTATTAATTTATCAAGGGCCAAATCCCACTGAGATTTGGTCTCTATAAGCGCGGTAATATCAACAAGTCGAGATTTAATTAGTGGCTTTTTATTGTTAAAGCTAGCTTCCAGTTGTTGGCATAATTGAGCAAATAAGGGGTAACCAAGTTGATTAAATTTGTGTTGATATTTGAGTGCTAATTTTGCTAAGGCAGGGTCTTTGCTCTTGTTACACCACACCTGTGATAATAAATAATTAAAATAACCGAGTTGATGACCATAAAAATCAATTTCTTCATCAGCACAACTATACTCAACGCGAATATTATATTTTTCGCCAGTTGATAAACTTAAAATAGATTTAACAACGCTGCGTCCGACATTATAAAAATCACTGTTAACTTTACGATCGCTTTCTTCAAATTCGACTTGTTGTAGTGCTGTCGAAAAATAACTAACATCGTGTTTGTTTGCTTGAACCATTAATGCCAATTTATAAAAGTAGCCTAATACGTCGCTTAAATACTGATTTTTACGTTTAGTAACTTTATTCTTAGCCCGAATCGCTTTTTCAAAATAGTTGATAGCTTGCTGGTTGTCGCCAGTCAAAAAGTAATATGCAGCGCGCAGCTGGATCCCGTAACTGCTTTCGTCATGAGTAACTTGTAGGCCATCAAACTCCTCAAAGCGCATTTGATATAAATATTGTTCGGCAAGTAAATAATGACACAGAGTACTTGATTTAGCATTCGATGCTGGTTGTTTTCTGCGTGTATGAGTATCACAAACCCGTTCTAATAATTGGATAGGGTATTCACAGTTTTGTCCGTTTATTTGAAACATCCTAATAAGGGTCGCAAATGCTTGATACTGCAATATATCCGGTAATTTTAAAAAGCTATCCAAATTGAATGGGAGAAAAAGGATCTCAACTAATATGCTGTTTTGATGATGATCTATAATTTGTGGGTTTTTATTAAAAGCTAAGGCATTTTTTAACTGTTCTATTTCATCCAAGTAGTAAAGGTCTCGAATAACTCGATATTTATCAACTTCTTTTTTAAGTAAACTATTGCTATTAAATGCAGGCGCAACTTGTTCTGCGGCCATTATGATCTCAACTAATTTTTCATGCGCAGTGCACTCAAATAAGGTGTTTAATAAGCCAATCTCAGACGTTAGTCGGTTAGCTAGTAATCTATTCAGCTGCACCCCATCGTTGTTTACTATTAATAACGATTGCCCTATTAGTTTTTCTTTTTGTTGTAAACTTAGGCGCTGTTCTTTTTTTGCTTTTGGCAGCAAGCCTCTGCTACATAGTATATCTACTATCTGTTCTAACTTTGCTATACCGATAGGTTTGTATACGACAGCCAGAATCATTAATAGCATTTTCTCAGATCCATTAAGATTTAGGAAAACTTGATATAAAGATTCTGTTTGTTGGTGAGTTTGGGGCTGGATTAAAGCAGCAGAATTCATGGTAGTGCTATTCTTAATGTCTTTTCATTTTCAATGTCATGAAATTAACAAAATTAGTGCACGTAAACAATCATTCCTCAATTTGGTCAAAAATTTTTTAGGTACACTTGCGTTACACTTGTTTAAATTCACTCAAGCGCCACAAGTTTTAATTGGCATTTAATAGTCGGGGACGCTTTCCCTAGCCTCCCACTTTTACAAAACCGTCCCAACCTTTCATGTAGGTCAAAAACTTCTCGCTTAACCCTTCTTTTACTAAATGAGCTTCTGTTACAGGAAGTTTTGTAGGTTCAAAGTTAGGATCAGCCATTACTTGCCGCGCAAAATCATGATGTAGAATGGCAGCACGTCCGATAGTGACGAAGTCAACACCCGCATCTAAAATTGCATGGACCTCTTTTCCCGTGTTAATTTTTCCGGCAACCGTCCATTTTACATCCTTATAATCTAATTCCGAAAAATGTTGGAGTAAGCTTTTGTCTTTATATTCCTTTTCCTCGGGATGCTTAAAAACATCCCACAATGAGAGGTCTAAAAAGTCTATATCATGCTCGTTAATCAGTTGTTTACAGACGGCTTTGACTTCGCTCAATAGCATGCCAAAACGTTCAGGGGACAGACGCACACCTAACAAAAACTCACTACCACAAATGGCTCGAATACCATCTACGATTTCAAATAGTAATCGAGCACGATTCTGTAGACTGCCACCGTATTCGTCTTCACGTTTATTAATCTCGGCACTCAAAAATTGGGTTAAAATATAACCATGTGCTCCATGGACTTCAACGCCATTGTATCCACATTTTTGGGAGCGCACGGCGCCAGCGATAAAATCGTCGCGTAACTGATGCACTTCATTTAACGACAAGCCACGTGCGTTATGCTTTTCAACCGACGACGCTGAAACAGGCTGTTGGTTAATTTGGTCCTCTGGAGAACGCATGCCTGCGTGATGCAATTGAATAATGGCTAAACTATTGTTGGCTTTAATAGCCGCTGCTAGACGTCGATGACCGGGAATATGCACATCGTCATAAATACCCAATTGCCCTGGAAATCCCTTGCCTACAAATTGAACGTGCGAAGCACAGGTCATAGTCAATCCAAAGCCACCTTCAGCGCGCATAGTTAACCAGCGATATTCTTCATCAGATAGCTTTCCGTCCTCATGGCTTTGGGTATTGGTCAAGGGTGCGAGCATAAATCTATTCGGCATACTCACGCCGTTTTTAAACGTGATGGGAGTGTTAGGTTGAGGCATATTGTTGTCTTTTATCCATCAAATGTCAGAACGTTAATTATTTTGCAGAGCAATATAATATTTTTTTTCCAAGTACTCAAACTATAACAACTTAGCAACTAAAAGAGTAAATATTTCTTCGGTGTAACATTTTGTTTACAATATAAGAAAACTTTTTTTAACTAAATTGAAATAATTTTGGAACTAAATTTGAAACTCATAGTATTAATATCGTTACGATTTAACATTTTCGTAACAATAATGTAAAATAGTACGTAGTTAGAACCACACATTTCTTTAATAACAATAAGAGAAACAATTATGACAACTAATAATGCTTTGAATAAAGCAAAAGGCTTTTCATTAAGCCGCACTAGTATCAGTTTAAAAATGATCGTTACTGGATTATTTTTATTGGCGCTACCAAGTTTTGCTCATGCTGCTGCTAATTTGGCTGCTGACGATTTTGTCGGTATTTCATTTTGGATAATCTCAATGGCGCTTATGGCGTCAACCGTCTTTTTCCTCTGGGAAACGCAAAGTGTTACTGCAAAATGGAAAACATCACTAGTGGTATCTGCGCTAGTAACCTTCATTGCTGCTGTTCACTACTTCTACATGCGTGACGTATGGGTAGCGACGCAAACTACCCCTACTGTCTACAGATATATCGATTGGCTACTTACAGTACCATTGCTGATGATTGAATTTTATCTGATATTACGTGCTATTGGCGTCGCATCTCCTGGTATATTCTGGCGTCTTTTGCTCGGTACATTGGTCATGTTGATACCAGGATATATGGCAGAAGCAGGTTATATCAATATCACTATAGGATTCGTTATAGGTATGCTAGGTTGGTTCTACATTCTCTATGAAATCTTTTTTGGTGCTGCTGGCAAGGCCGCAGAAACTGCAACTAGCGAAGCTGTAAAATATACATACAACGCGATGCGTTGGATTGTAACTGTTGGTTGGGCAATTTATCCTATCGGTTATGTTCTAGGATATATGACAGGAACAGCGGATCAAGAATCCTTGAATATCATTTACAACTTAGCCGATTTCGTTAACAAAATCGCATTTGGTTTGTTGATATGGTATGCAGCAACTAGCGAAAGCCAGGGCATGAATGTAAAACAAAGCTGAATATAAATGTATATTTTTTAATGTACCGGTGAGCTTGCAGTCACTCTGAATGTGACTGCAAGCTCCTTTAAACAGACGGCCAACATTCATGAATCAAACTTACGCAAATCCTAATTTTGAATCGATTGTCTCACTAGAGCAATGCGAAACGCATATGCTTAGTTTAATAAAAGACAACGAACCTTCTTGCTTCCACTTGGCTAGTGGAGGAAGCCGAACACGCGCGAAACTGTGTATTGATGCAGGAATCGCACTCGAACTGCCCGCTCCATCGATTATCGCTTTGGCAGGTGCAGTAGAATTACTTCATAACGCTTCGTTAGTGCATGACGACCTGCAAGACCAAGAAATAACTCGAAGAGGTCGAGATGCAATATGGAAAAAATACGGTAAATCACATGCAATTTGTGCGGGCGATGCGATGATTTCTGCCGCATTTGCCTCACTAGCGCATGCCGGCTCTGTGCCGTCGTTGCCGGGCCTTTTAATTCATATGCATCAAGCGGTGGCGATGACCGTGCGCGGTCAATCACGAGATGTCGATGCGCGCAACAACCTAACTGAACAAGAATATGAAGATATCGCTGCGATGAAATCGGGTCCATTAATTCGTCTTACGCTAGAGCTACCTCTCTTGATGGCAGGTTGTGAACAATATATACCCAATGCCAAATTTGCCCTGAGTCGATTTTCCATTGCTTATCAAATACTAGATGACTTAGATGATTGGCAGCAAGACGCTAAGCGCAATCAACTTAATTTAGTAAATCTAATTGCATCTAAAAGTTCGATTACAGAGGCGATAAAGATATCTCAAAATCGTGCTAAATACTTACTCAAACAGTGTGAAAAAGAATTAACATTGTTGCCTGCAAATTGTGCTAGTTCATTTATCAGCGCGTCAAAAAGTTTGCTGGCAAAAACAACAGGCATATAAAATGAATAATGCAGTAGTTATTGGGGCTGGACTCGGCGGTATTGCCTCAGCGCTGCGGTTGAGAGCGAAAGGCTACAACGTAGTTATTATAGATCAGAGAGAACGACTAGGCGGGAGAGCGCAGCAGTTTATCAAGGAAGGTTTTGTTTTTGATGCAGGGCCTACAGTAGTCACTGCGCCTTTTTTACTTGAAGAGCTATTTTCACTTTTTGACAAACAAATGTCTGATTATATAAATCTTGTGCCGGTTGAGCCTTGGTATCGGTTTGTTTATCCCGATGGTACGCATTTTGATTATGGCGGCACAATTGAGGATACGCTTGAACGTATTGGCGAAATTGAGCCGGACGACCAAGCCGGTTATTTGGCTTTATTAGCGCAATCAGAAGCGATATTCGATGTCGGCTTCACGCAGTTAGCTGATAAACCATTTCATAAGCTATCGACTATGCTCGCTCAAGTGCCTGCTCTTATAAGGCTTAAGTGCTACCGAACTGTTTGGCAGATGGTTGGCGCTTACTTGAAAAGCGACAAGCTTAAACAGGCTTTTTCAATTCAGCCGTTACTTGTTGGTGGGAACCCATTCGCTACTACTAGCATTTATAGTTTAATACACTACCTTGAGCGAAAATGGGGGGTGCACTTCGCAATGGGTGGCACTGGTGCCCTTGTCGATGGTCTTGAAAAGCTAATGAAGGAGCAAGGCATCGAAATTATGTTAAACACTGAAGTCACCAATTTAACGATCGAGGCCAACCAAGTTACAGTGGTGCATACCAATGCTGGAAACCTGGCGTGCGACAAAGTAATTTCAAATATAGATC
>Ga0256371_100075_pt1 | contig 16637 bp, 13 predicted proteins | sample SI3MviralmetaG_FD_190079 | JGI IMG/M metagenome (GOLD analysis project Ga0256371, IMG submission 190079) | Sea-ice brine viral communities from Beaufort Sea near Barrow, Alaska, United States - SI3M | ecosystem: Environmental > Aquatic > Marine > Coastal > Brine | place: USA: Alaska | collected...
ATTGATCCTTGCGCAATACAGGCGTGCAAGGCCCTAAACTCCTGAATGCTCCATTCTTCTGGGTGAAATTTCAAAAAAACCATACTTTTTATTATCTGTATGGCTACAGTGGGCAGTTTCCTGCCGTTGCGGTTTTCTTGTATTTGGCATCGCGAGACTAAAAAGGCGATACTCTTTCCAATGATATATGAGATGAATTTACTGTTATTCAAAAGTTGATAATGAAACTACTCTTCTCGATAGCTGACGTTCAATAACACTAAAATACGGGACAAAACGCCGCCTTTGCGAGATGCCTAATCTTGCCCGTCTTTAATTTTCTTGTTATTTAACGCTACCATGACAAATGACCCAAGGCATCTTTATACGAAGCCAATGCTTTATAGATTGCGTACTTTATTCTCAGCTTCTTATAAAACACTTGATACAAAAATACAGGTAATAGCCAAATTAGAAAAAGAAATGCTTGGACAAATAAACAAACGAATACAAATTGATTAAACAGACCATCAACGAATAAAAATAGGAGCACAAAAAGGTTAATAATCACAAAAGTCCAGATTGCCCAACGAGCATCTTTTACTAATTGTCTTGATTCCAAAGATTCATTTTCAAACTGCATTACTTTCCTTAGGCATATAACACCGCGCATAGGGGGCAAGTTTATGGATGCAGCTTTTCAGCCAAGGCTTTTGTAATCCCTTGACTGGCTTTGTTAGGAATCGCGATTATCAATTTTTAATACTCCTCGTTCAACACATAAGTGACCTATAAAAGGGCTTCTTGTTAATAGAGACCAATCTGGCTGTCCCTCAGATGTATTAAAAGAAACCAAATGTAAGCCATTTGAAAGTGATACAGATATTTCAGGTAACCGACCAAAAAATTCGACCGCATCAACTGTCGCGCCTTCGAGTTTTTTCAAAATGTTATCTATTTTCTTCTCGGAACTCCATGATCCGCCAAGAATCGATTTAGGCTTTTCAATTCGCCAACTCCAATCAATCATGAGTGTAAGCTCACCATCTGGATTGCCTACGCTACCATCTTTTCGTGTTCTAGAATTTAGCTTGCCAAATTCTAAAAATATCGCTGAACCATGTCCCCGCCAGACGTGGGAGACTTTTTTACCAACAAGGGTCTTTTTGAATGGCTCAGTATCTATCACTTAGAATTCCTATCGGTCCACTTAGGGGCAAAAATACATTGACTATAATACGGAGCGAAGAGAAGGGAGCCAACGTATTTGTGTCCCAACGAGCGCTAGTGAGTGATTAAAGTGGTTTGTTAGAACTGTATCCGTGACTCATAGACCGACTCATCTATCTGGCTTAAAGACAATCTATCGCTGATAGCAAACTCAAATGGATATCCAGTCACCACGTAAAACGGTGCTCCATCTTCAAAATCAATTCTTATTCCAGCATCATACTTTTGAAAATTTAATACATCCTTGGGCATATCAACCTCTAGTCCCTCAAAAACAGTCGTAGAGCCGACAGGGTCTCCCAGCAGCCTTTCTTTATCTGCATCTGATGTTGGCACTTCCCAGTCACATTTAGAAAGAATAGATACGTTCTGTACGTTCAAATAATGAGCAGCCTCTAATTTCTTGACAGGTTCTGTTTCAATTCGTCTATTTTCGGCGGAAACCACGAATACTTCAAATCTACCTTCAACATGTCGATCTTGGGGTTTTAAACTAATATGTGTTTCATCAGCAAGCAAAAAGGTTACAGCGGTTACATAGCTATGTGATTTATAAATCCATATTTGACTAATTCCAATTTCTTTTAGTTTTTGAATCGATTCCTTTTCAGTTTGGGTAATTGTGTAGTTCATTGTTTTGAGAGCCAACAACTAATCAAGCGGCGGAAATCCGCGCCTTGATTTATGTCCGTCTTCAACTTTTTGTTATGCATCTTTCCGATACCAATGGTCTGGATATCGACACATGAAAGATATTTTGACAACCTGTCCAACATTAAGGCTTCCCTTTATTAGATAAAGCGAAAAATACGCGAAAGTAAACGTTGAAGCAAACATATATAGACAAACGGCTAAACCTAACAATGTCGCTAAAGCGAAAAATAAAACATTAGTCTGGTCAAACTACCTTATAGGCATTTCAGGGTCTATCCCTAATAGTCCAATAATCATGAACATCAAATTATAAAAAATTATTCCACCAACTAAGCAACCGAACCCACCCGCATAACTAACCTCTTTATAATATGACTTCCTCAATTTTAATTGATTCTGAATTCCTTTGATAATCATAAGGCTAAAATTCTACTTTGCATAACGCTTCACTCAGCAGCGCCAAGTGTGGAGCGATGTTGTGTTAATGACTGAGCTAAGCGAGAAACGCAAAACTGCGTAATGCTTTGTTTCTTCTGTAGTGATTTGTTAAGCATTGTTCTACTCAATATACTTTTCCAGATTAGCTTTGACATCTGGGTAATCAATAAGGATTTGTTCGAAATTTGGCAATGTCTCTTGCCCAACTCGTACTGCACTTTTGTAATCTTCAATAGATTTTTCGATATTACCTAACGCTTCATGGGCTTGCCCTCTTTTCCAAAACGCAAAAGCGTAATCCGGCTGATCTTGCAATCCCATATTATATGCTTCGATTGCTTTTTCATATGCATCGGCTTCATAGTGAAGCCAGCCAAGATGGTAATAATATCGCATTCCCTTTTGAACATTTATAGATGCAAGACAATTGGAAATTTCGGCAATTTCTTTAAATGCTAAATCGATATTACCCGCTTCACGGTTAGATTTAACGTTATCTAAGAGTGCCCAACAATCTGCTTCATCTATACGATCACTACATCCTGAAATTTGAAAAATGATTACTACTGATAATAAAAGCCTAAATATTTTCATCAAACTACCTAAAAATGCATAACAACTTATCATGAAGACTTCATAACAACGGGATACTGTCATTTAATAAACTCTTCATACTTTATTATTTTCAGTACCTTACCAACCTATTGATAATAATTGCTACCACTTTTTCTACTGTTACTATCACGGCATAGTGACAACAGGGTCCAAAACCGCCTTAACATAAGGATTAGCTGGCCTAATCGATGATTTTCAAACTTATTGAATGTAGATAACTTAAAAGGGTATTTCAAAGAATGTCCGCTTTCCTGCTCAAGGGCCTTATTTTGATGTCAAAACGTTCTCAAAACTCCAACGTGTTGAGTTTTTTCCAGAGCCCTCCAATAAAATTCGGCGACTGTCAGCAATTGCCGTTTAGCCGACGGTAGGCGGCGCTTGTTTTGAATTCTGAATTATGTGAAAACGGTCGAGTAATGAACGAAAAATCGCCGATTTCAACTCCATCAAGGAAATAAAAAAGAGGTAAAAATAGAAAATATGAGGCAACATGTGTTTTCATTTTATGAAAAATGACGTTTTGTTTTACTTATTATCTATCTTGATTGTATAGTAAAAAATAACTTCAGTGTGTTCAGTCTGTGAGTAAAGAATTTTAAAGAGCATGATGAATAAAAGATTTAAGTTTATTGTTTTAATTGCTTCGGTCACTTTATGTAGTGTATTTAGCATATTTGTAGTTACGAATCAGTTGCAATCACCTAATACACAAAGTTGTGCTAAGCAAACTGGCATGGCCTTTGTACAAGGTGGCCTGTTTCAAATGGGTGCTGGCGGTATCTATCTTGAAGAAACTCCGATGATTAATGTCAAAGTTAAAAGTTTCTACATGAGCCGTTATGAAGTAAGTAATGCACACTTTTCACAATTTGTTGAAGAGACTGGTTATGTAACCGCAGCTGAAAAATTGCCTAAGCTTCAAGACTACCCTAATATTTCTGCTGAACAACTCACGGCAGGGTCGGCAGTTTTTGTAAAACCTTCAACAAATAGCCAAGAAAATCGTCCTATGTTTGGATGGCGTTTTATAGAGGGTGCAAGTTGGCGACAACCTCACGGACCTAACAGTAGCATTCAAGGAAAAGAAGATTATCCGGTAGTGCATGTAGCTTATGAAGACGCACTTGCTTACGCTACTTGGAAGGGCCATAGATTGCCAACTGAGGCGGAATTCGAGTTTGCTAGTCGAGGTGGTATGCAAGGTCAAAAGTTTGCGACAGGTAACTCACTAACCCTAAATAATAAGTTTGTTGCGAATACTTGGCAAGGTGCATTCCCTTATGAGGACTTGGCTGAAGATGGTCATTCAGGTCTTGCGCCTGTAGGTTGTTATCCACAAAACCCTTATGGCCTGTACGATTTGATAGGGAACGTTTGGGAGTGGACGAATAGCACCTACTACCCTCGGCATTTTGAAGAGGGAAAATTACCTTCTGGTTTACCAGAAGAGGGCTACGATAGCAGGCAGCCCGGTGTCCCCGTTGGTGTTATTAAAGGAGGCTCTTTTTTATGTGCAGAAGGGGTATGTATGCGTTTTAGACCAGCTGCGCGACAAGCGCAAGATACGGGATTAGGAACAAGTCACATTGGCTTTCGAACCGTTAAAGATATCTGATGCAATAAGCGACTGAGTAAAATGGGAAAATGCATACCTTAGCCTGCCATAATAGCTCTGGATTGAACACATATTCCATGACAGGTATCTTTGACTTTTAGTGTGACCAAATCACAACTGCGTAACTTGCTATCAATCCCTAGGTTGAATAATGCAAGGTTGACCACGTCACGTTGACATCACGGTAGCGTCCATATGTGTGTTGTTAATTTGTTGGTTTTTTTATGCACACACTCGGCTGCTCAAGCCTTATGAACAGTCTAAGTCAAAAAGCAATTATTAAGAACATCGTCGTTACTTAATACGCTCTGCTGTTAAGTATATATTACCGAGCAATTCTTTTTTCAAATGAGATAGAAACCATCTTGTTGATTTTTTTACCCCTCGTTTGGTGGAAAGAATAAAAGCCGGGGAATATTGTATCGTTGATTCGAAAGGTAATAGCACAATATCGCTACTCATATTCGATGCTAAAGGAAAAGGACTCATCAACGCTATACCGACTCCATTTGCTACAAAACTCATTGCAGACACAGAGGTGTTGGTTTCCACCACAATGTTGGGCTTCAAATTAAACCCTCTGAATAATGTATCAAGCTTAGCTCGAGCGGAGTGGCTTTTTGTTAGGCCAATCAACGGCTCACCTTTTAAATCTTCAACTCTAATAGACGAATTTTTACTTAAATGGTGCTGTTTTGGTAAAAAACACGCCATAGTTGAATATCCAAAAGGCTCTCTGATGATATTATGTGAATCCATCACTATATCGGATATACCTATGTCCACTTCATCTTTTGCAACTTTGTCGTTAACAATTAGAGAGGGTGATACTTCAAGTTCAACACGCACATTTTCGTGTATCTTTATGAATGAGGCTATCGCGCTTTGAATAAAACCAGACGAAAATTTTGGTGGTGAGGCAATTTTAAGCGTCATGGGTGAGTGCCTTGAGACCCCACCTTCTCGCAACTGATCTAACAGTAAAAAAAAAGAAGAGGTTTCCGCATTTATTAAAATAGCTTCTTCTGTAGCAATAATTGATTTGCCGCTGCGCTCAAAAAGTTTCGTACCCAATTTATATTCTAAGTTTGCAATCGCTCGACTAACCGCAGGTTGAGATTTACCTATTTGTCTAGCCCCGCCCGTAATTGATCCTTGCGCAATACAAGCGTGCAAAGCTCTAAACTCCTGAATGCTCCATTCTTCTATTGACACATTTTTTCCCCATTATTCTAGACTAGATGAGACATCAACCTATAACAATAATGCATACACTTCAATAAACAATAAGCAATTGTTATGTATATAATCGAATTACTGGGTAGTGGCGTCACACAAAATATTTTAGAGATTAAAAAAGCGCAGAACATCAATCACTAAAGGATTTACCTTCAGTGATTGATGACCATACCCATTTTATTGGTCAGCGAAGAAAAATCCGTAAACCTAGTATTTATAAAAAAACAGTCGCCATAATGTGACAAAACACACAGAGAAAAATAGACATGCATATGTTATCTGAAGTCATTAAGTACAAAAGACTATTACTCACTACATCAATTGTTACCGCCCTTGGCGGTGCAGCACCAAATACCCTGGCACAAAGTGAAGCCGCTAAGGTAAATGAACAAGCCGTTGAAAAAATAATGGTATTAGGGTCGAATATTCGAAAGATAGACTCAGAAAGTGCGGCCCCTGTGCAATATATTGATCGTAGTAGTATTGAATTAACCAGTGTTGGCACGATCTCAGACTTAATTATTAATTTACCTGCTAATGCGGGTTCAGTTGTGCATCCTGTTGCCGGTGCCAATATTGGTTCTTCAAACTTTAATATACGCAACTTGGGATCAGGATCTACGCTGGTATTAATTAATGGACGCCGTGCTGGCAAAAGTCCATTAGGTGACAGTTTAGGTAATCAATTTTACGACTTAAATCAACTACCTTTATCCATGGTACGCAGCGTGGACGTGCAAACAGATGGTGCCTCAGCCATTTATGGTTCAGAAGCAGTAGCGGGTGTGGTTAACATCGTTACGCGCAAAGGTTTTGAGGGCTTTGAGGTCAGTGCTCGTCGTGAGGATGCGAGTAATGAAACAAACACGATTAATTTCGCCTTTGGCAGTAATAGCGACCGAGGTTCTTTTGCACTCTATGCCACAGCCTATAATGCAAGTATGAATTATCGCTCTGATTTGGACTTTATTGTTGAACGCTCGGGGGGGTCATTGCTTTCAACCAGTGGTTCACCCGATGAATACATCACCTTAAACCCTTTGACAAACCAAGTGGGTCCAACGAGCGGCAAAGTCATTGATCCATACTGTGTAGAGGCCGAGGGAATAGTTAGCGGGGGTCATTGTAGATATAACTTTTTTGACAACACCAGTCCTATTCCCAAAAACAAGCGATTTTCTCTTTTTGCCGAATTTGACTACGACTTAGGTGAAATATTTGGTTTTGACGGAGCAAAAGTTTTTGGCGAAGTAGGTTACGCAGACAACAAAGCCACACGTGCGTTTGGCCCGCAAGTAAACGGTAATGGCAGTTATGGCAGTCGTTTTTTGATCCCCAGTAGTCACCCTTTCAATTTCTTCGTAGAAGGTGTTGAAGGCTTAGAATATATCGACCCTTTTACCTCTGAAGGAGCCGAATTTTGGCAAAACAACCCCAGTGCCGCAGCTAATTTAACCACCAGTGGCAGTTTTAGACCTATTGGTCAGGCTATCGGTAGTAAAAATTCAGCAGGTATTGATATCCTAAACACTTCTGCGCGTCAGATGATTGGTGTTGATGCTGATAGAGACAACTGGAACATATCTGCCTGGTATCAAAATTATGAACATGAAAACACCAACTTAGATAGCGGTCGCAGTATTGCCAGTGCATTACAAGCAGGGCTGATGGATGGCTCGTTTAACCCCTTTGGTATTGCCTATGCTTACCCTGACTTTGTCTCTCCTAAAAATGGCGTTACAACCGCCGGTCATGATATTCAAAGGTATCTCGACGAGATTGCTTTTACCGAAGTGACAGCACTCACTAGTTCGCAAAAAACCATTGATTTAGTCATTAGTAACAGCGAACTTTTTGACTTAAGTGCCGGCTATGTTGGCGTTGCGTTTGGTTATCAAAAACGTCAGGAAACCTTTACTGCTACGCCTGATAAATTGACTAATGCCGGTCTAGGTCATCTTGCCTCCGGGGGCGCCGCTGTGGTTGATGGCAAAACAGACGTTGATTCGATTTTTGCAGAGTTAGCGGTACCCGTAACAGAAGATTTGGAGTTACAACTTGCCTTACGTTACGAAGATCACGGCGATAAAATAGGTACTACCACAGATCCTAAAATAGCTGCATTGTGGAAATTAACGGATGAAGTGCTAGTGCGTGCTTCATACGGTTCTTCCTTTCAAGCGCCTTCTGCTATTCAAACTGGAGGTATAGCCGGCTCAGCCGGTGTTGACTTCCAAGTGACAAATGGAAGAGTGACGTGTAACGACCCAAATTCAACAACAGCTGATTATAATTCCCGTACGGCGGCTAAAGTGGCTGGACCATTAAGTCCGCAGTCGGCGGACAACATTAATTTAGGCATAGTGTGGCAGCCTGGAAACAAAAGTAATTTATCGTTAGATTATTGGCGTTACGATTATTCAGGACTGATTGTCAATCTTCAGTCAGCGCAATCCGTTTTAGACAATGATTGTGACGATGGTATATTAAATGATACCAATATTACTCGAGGTTCAGATGGTGTGCCTTTGTTTATCGCGACAAGTCTGGAAAATGCCGATAGCGCCATAACGGATGGTATTGATGCTAAATTTTCTTATGGGCTTAGCAATGACTTAGGTGAGTTCGATTTTGCTTTGACCTTGTCTTATGTCCTGTCGTTTGACGCAGTGCTAGATGGCATAAAAACTGAAGTTGCAGGGAAACGTAATGCCAATACTGACTCTTTCGGCGCTATGCCTAAATTAACTGGAAATTTCAGCGCTAAATGGTCAGTAGACAATCATCAAGCGGTGATGACCCTGCGTTATAAAGATTCCTATTTGCAGGATGATGCGGCGCGCAGCAATAAACTTTTAGGACAAAATATCGATAGTTTCACGACCGTGGATATGCAGTACCGCTATGATTCTTCGGAGCTACTTGGTACACAAAGTTGGATAACTCTGGGTGCTAATAACATCACTGATGAAGCTCCACCTGAATATGGTGCACGTCCGTTTTTTGATGATGAAGTGCACCCCATTCGCGGCCGAGTTCTTTATGCAGAGGTCGGTTTTACATTCTAGTCGTGCTAATAGAGAAACAGCCGTCTGGCTGTTTCTCTGAGTATAGAAGAATTTAAAAAGTATTCAACAGATCGGTAAACTCTCTGAAGGCCCACACGACAGGGAGGCTACCTATTCAAAGTAATACTCATAATCTATAAAGACGATGACTATAAAGCCTAATATCTAACAGAACCAAAACGAAAATTTTGAGCAGTGAGCAGGTGCGCCAATTAATTGTGTTCCTTCACCTACGCCAGCCGAGAAAATTAATATGCGATGTCTAATTTCTATACTAGCAGTATGCCTGTGGATCCTGCCAGCAAAAAGCGCACTCGCCATGGAGCAGACACAGAAAAAACCCAATATTGTGATGATTGTCGTCGATGATATGCGCTTTGACGAATTTGGTGCAGGCGGACATCCATTTCTAGAAACTCCTCAGATTGACCAGCTTGCTGATGAGGGGGTAAATTTCTCCCGAGCTTATCATGCGTCACCTCTGTGTTCGCCTAATCGAGCTAGTTTATTAACCGGACAATACCCATCAAGGCACGGCGTGGTGGATAACACCTCTCGTTCTAATTTAAGTCATCGGCTTGAACTATTTCCTAGGCTGCTTCAATCAGCCGGTTATCGCACTGCACATATTGGTAAATGGCATATGGGAAATGACCCTACATCAAGGCCAGGTTATGACTATTGGGTAAGTTATGCCGGCCAAGGCAAGCTGGTTAATCCAGAATTGTACGAAGAGGGGAAGACTAGTGAAGTCAAAGGATATATTACTGACATTCTTACCGAGAAGGCGGTACAGTTTATTAACGATTCAGCGCAGCAACCCTTTTTCCTCTATGTTGGACACAAGGCTGTTCATCCTGAAGCCTCACAGCGCAACGACGGTAGTGCTGACCTTTCTGTACAACGCAAATATATACCAGCGAAACGTCACGAAGGGCGATATAAGAGTGCAGAAGTGCCGACGTTAGGTCAATATCCAGTGAAAAATGACTTAAGTCCATTGAACGAGTCTTTGTCTATCAGAAAAGCTCTTGAGCAATCGGATGATCGTTGGGATATTTGGATTAATTCAGGCTTCTCAAAAGATGCCGTGCGCAAACGAGCAGAAATGATGCTTGCCGTCGACGATAGCCTAGGTCAAATTATACAAACATTAAAAGAGCAAGCCTTACTCGACAATACCCTGATTATTTTTACTAGTGATAATGGCTACTTTTACGGTGAGCATGGACTAACAATTGAGAGGAGGTATCCCTATGAGGAAGCCATTAAAGCGCCCCTCATCATCAAGCAGCCCAAAACTCAAAATAACCTTGGCTCTGCAGTACTAGCCGATATATTAGTTTCATCAATTGACCTGGCGCCAACCATTCTCGCTTATGCCGATGTTGAAATACCGACATTTATACAAGGTCGCTCCCTTTACAGCGCGCTGCAAGGCCAAGATAAGCACACACGCGATGCTGTACTTATTGAATACTTTGCCCACGAAAATCCTTTTATCTGGACTGCGAAAATTGATTATAAGGCAGTAATCGTAGGGCCATATAAACTCGTAAAGTGGAACTTATATGATAACGAATATGAGTTGTATAACTTACAGGATGACCCGCGGGAACTTAATAACCTGGCTAAACAGCAAGCCTACAAAACCAAATTTAACTATATGCTTGGAATATTAAAGACGGAAACGTTGAATGCCTTAGGGATGAACTAAATTAATAGCTTCATCAATTTACACATAAATAATTGACTTTCTGTTGTTTTCGATACACATTCGAAGCTTGCTGATGTAATTTGAAATAAAGCGTTGCATCAGCAAACATAAACCATAGCTAAGAATTCAAAGTAGACACAATTAGCCAAGTGGTTAGGGGGGATGGTTAACTAAATTCTAACGATGCACCTGCATTAACGGCTTGTTGCCTATATGTCTTAGAAAGACGTAGCATCGATTATTGCCAACAATTGATTACTTCTCTTGGTATTTGAAATTCATAACTCTGTGAGTAATAAGTAATGTGGTACAAATATATACTCACATCCAAGTCAGCGCTCGCTAATGTTTTTTTAGTACTATTAAGTACGCTATTGCCTGCTCCTGCGTTTGCACAGAACGACACTTTTCCGAACAAACCCATCACTATGGTGGTGGGATTTGGTGTAGGGGGTGGCACAGACCAAATGGCCAGAGCAGTGTCTAGATATTTAGCTAAAGAGCTCGGACAACCGGTACATGTGGTCAATAAGAAAGGCGCTGGTACATTGCTTGCCGCTAAACATTTACTAAGCAGACCCCACGACGGTTACACCATTTTCGCCTCTGGGTTTTACCCTTACCTTATCAATACCGTACTAGAGGGGAATGCAGATTACTCGATGGATGATTTCGCTTACCTTAATTTTCAATGGTTTGACGAGGAACTGATTGCGGTTTATAAAGACAGCAAATATAAAAATCTCCCTGAACTACTTGAAGATATAAAAGTTCATCCTAAAACCGTAAAAGCCGCAGTAGTAAGAGGTTCAGGAGGGCATTTAATGGCTAGACTGCTGCTAGTTCTTTATGGTATTCCCTTAGAAAACCTGAATTTAGTGACTTATAACGGCGGTGGTAAGGCACGTACAGCAATTGCCGGTGGCGTAGTGGATTTTATTGTGATCAGTGCCAATGCTTCAGAAAGCATTCGAGAGTATATTCGTCCACTAGCCATTGTCAGTAATGAAGATGAACTAGATTGGCATGCACCGGCGATCAATAAGGTTTTGGCACCTATGGGTCTAAGTGCCCCTGTATTACAAGGCTCAATACGAGGTTTTGCCACCAGCGCTAAGTTTAAGCGGGATTACCCAAAGCGTTTCGCCTTGTTAGCTGCGGCAATGGAACGTACTCTGGAAAAGCCAGAGCTACAGGTATTACTTAAACATTCCAGTATTTCAGCAGAATGGACGGGTCCAATACAGTCCGAACTGTTGATGAAATCTAATTTTGAAGCTTTTAAGAAATATTCTTATCTTTTGAAATTGTGAGAGTCGGGATGAAGCCAAACAATCGAACCTTTACCCGCCATCAGCAAGCAGATTTATTAATCCTGCTGGCCTTGTCATCTCTGGTAGCTTGGTATCTGCATGATGCCTATCGCGCATCCAGTCACTTTGCCAATTTGATCTTGATTTTGCCTGTTTCTGTCCTGGTACTGATTTTGTGTGCCCTTGATTTTATCAACCAGTTACGGGGTTTACATAAACCTCCCCCTAAGCTCGAACCTATTTCTAGTATGCTGCCGGCGATCACCTTGTTTGTCTTATTTGTACTTTCTCTTGAATGGTTAGGCTTTGATGTTGGCACCTTTACATTTATCAGTGCGTTTCTATGGCTGCATGGTGAGCGGCGTATAAAATGGATATTAGCTTACAGCGTCAGCTTTGCCTTGCTTATATCACTGTTTTTCTCGGCAATGTTGCCCTATCCCTTGCCTATGTTGATCTTACCGAGCGCCTACTAACGGGGAAAGACCCAAATGAATATGGATAATGTTATTGCTGGTTTCACACTGCTTTTTTCCGACTTGTCAGTATGGTTAATCGTGATCCCAGGTATCTTAATTGGGCTAATTTTTGGTGCCATACCGGGCTTACAGATATCTGTGGCAATGGCCATTTTCCTGCCGTTCACCCTCTACATGGATTTTATGCAGGCGATGTTATTGCTGACCGCTATTTTTACCGGTGGCGGGTTTGGTGGCAGCATACCTGCCATTCTGATGAATATCCCAGGTACTTCGTCATCCATCGCCACCACCTTTGATGGCTACCCTATGTCGGTAAGGGGCGAGCACAATATAGCCTTAGGCATAGGTCTTGGGGCGTCATGTATTGGGATAATAATAGGCTACAGCGTCCTGTTTTTCGCAATTGGGCCTATTTCTGAAATGGTACTGAAATTGGGTCCAGCCGAAATGGTGGTGGTGATTTTATGGGGTATTACCCTGATCGCCAGCTTAAGCGGTGCAAAACTTAACAAAGGGATAATTTCTGGCTTAGTGGGTTTATTGATCGGCACCGTGGGTTACAGCGAAGTGGGCGCTACCAGGGGAACTATGGGTAGTGCGTATCTACTCGATGGCATACCTGAGATACCGGCGATGATGGGCATGTTTGCCGCCTCAGAACTGTTTAAACTGGTTAACAGCAGCTATCTAGTGGAGGACAAATCATTGCGCAACGTTAGTATAAGAAAAATTTTTACCGGTTTTCTGCAGGTGTTTCATTATCCTGTTGCCCTTATTCGAGGCAGTTTAATTGGTTTAATTGTGGGTGCGGTGCCAGGAGTAGGCTCATCGGTAGCCAGTTTAATGTCCTATATGCAAGCTCGGCGTAAAGACAAAAACCCGGGATCCTTTGGCGAGGGCAACCCAGCGGGCATTGTGGCTGCAGAGGCTGCGAACAGCACCTCAGAGGCTGGCTCGATGTCCACCCTGTTGGCGCTGGGGATCCCGGGTGGTGGCGCTACCGCCGTGATGCTAGCAGCGTTCACTATGCATAATATTACCGGCGGCCCGCAGTTCATTCGTGAACAAACTGATGTAGTGTACGCCATTATATTTGCTAACTTTGGTCAGGCATTTTTGTTGATCATATTGGGCTTAATGTTTCTTCCTCTATTGGCAAATATCGTCAAGGTGCCGATGAATTATCTGGTTCCGTCCGTGCTTGCCGTCTCCGTTTTTGGCGCATTCGGACTTACAGGCGATTTAACCGGCCCTATTACGCTCATGGTGTTTTCGCTGATTGGTTGGTTATTTAGACGTTTCGACTATTCGGTCCCATCCGCGGTTATTGGCCTTTTACTCGGTGGTATGGCCGAGGAGTCACTCATTTTTAGTTATCAAATAAGCGGCGGTTTATGGCGTTATCTGCTGGAGCGTCCGGTGGCTATTTTTATCCTGATGATGATGATTGTGTCACTATTCGGTGGTAAATTTCTCTCCATACTGACCCGAAAAATTAAACAATAGTGGCGGCCTTAATCGAGTTTAGCGGTTGGACTTGGTTGCTTATTATTGTAGCCCCCTTTTAGAGGCTTGCTCCAAGGCGCCATGGGGATCGTTGGGGGCGTAATAATGACCGCATCGTCATCACAGATAATTGGCATTAAACAAGCCATTTCGGTCATGACTTGTGCCCTGAACTTTAGCCATGCGAGCCGCACCTATATCTACTGGCATAACATCAAAACCGCCCCAAGTTACTGGCTAGTGCGACCATGATTTAGGGAATGTTAGCCGGTAACGTAATTGGTCCTCTCTTTTTCTGGCCCCCTTCTTGTTAGGTATAGGTATGAGCAGGCTGACGTTTTTAGGTACACTGGCGACTATTATACTGTTGACGAATATCATTAAATTATCGGTATTTAGCTCGACGAGCCTAATAACTTTGCCACTACTTAAAACCACTGATGTTCAATCTAGAAACCGCCGTTGTCCGCTATAAGCGATAGTTAACATTATGATTTATGCCAATACAATCGTTATCGTGTAGCGCACTCAAGAGATGAGGGCGCTACAGGAATTGAGGTTGGTTAAAAAACCGCGGGCTCTGGTTGCATATTCTATTGCCCTTTTTGCCCATGAAAACCCCTTGACGGCTCTTGGTTGATAACGTGGGAAATTACCGTTGTCACTTTTAGATCATTCAACATATCCTGCTTGTGACAATAAAGTTAATAGTGCGATTTGAAGCGCCTCATGGCTGTCTGTATTTTCCCACCATTCCTCCAGTGAATGTGACCCTCCACTTATTCCACCACGACTAAGAGTAATCGCTTGTATCCCCTTAGACATGGGAATATTAGCGTCTGAAGATGAAGCTGCCAGAAGTGGGGTATGACCTATTGCTGTTATAGCAGCCATTGCATTTTGCACCAAGGTCGACGTGATATCTCCCTTTTTCGCAGGTCGAAGGCCTATCTGTTCAATTTCCACGGTTAGATCATCACCCCGTTTTTTAGCCGTATTCTCCTCCATAAGTGCCATCTTAACGGCTATTCTAAATACGGCATCAATTTCATCGAGTTTGTTTTGATCACCTGAACGCATATCCACCTCTAACCATGATTCAAACGGAATAGAATTAACCGATGTGCCTCCGCCAATTCGTCCAACGCTGTAACTTGTTTTATCACCAAAGTCAGTCACCGAAGGCGCCGCAACAGCAAAATTTTCAATCGCGCGCGCTAAGGCATGATGTGGATTAGGGGAACCAAAAGCGCTCCACGAATGCCCGCCAGGACCTCTAAAAGTAACACGATAACGGTTAGAACCGACAGCGCTATAAACCAAGCGGTTAGTATCGCCTCCATCAATAGCAATAAAAGCATCTATTTTTGATGCACCGTCTCGCAGTAGATGCTTTACCCCACGCAGATCACCCTGACCTTCTTCGCCAACACTACCGATAAAGAGTACATTGTCTCGAGTTTGAATATTATTGCTTTGCATCGTTCGCAAAACACTTAACATAGCCACCATACCACGGGAGTTGTCGCCAATACCGGGGGCTGAAAGCCTGTCACCCTCTACTTTAACTGTCACGTTGGTCTCACCAGGAAAAACGGTATCCATATGGGCCACAATGGCTACCGTTTGTTTGCCAATTGTTCCTTTGCGCAAAGCGATTACGTTGCCCACTTCGTCAATTTTAACATCGGCTATACCCGTAGCTCTGAGCATTTCGGCAAAATATGTTGCTCGTTCTTGTTCATGAAAAGGTGGAGCGGGAATTTGGGTAAGTGTGATTAAATCACGTAAATTTTGCTCATTAGCTGCCTTAAGAGTGGATAATGCCTTAGTAATCAACGGCTTATTCAACAAGCTGCTGATTAAGTGTGTATGCTTTTCAGCAATGATAGGGGGTTCGATCACTGCAACTTGCTCATCAGCATAACTTGCGACGTGTGGAGCTAATAAAAGTAGACCTAATAATGTGTAGACCAGCGTTGATTTGTGAACGATTTTTATCATGTTTTTTCTCATTTTTACGCTTTTAAAGCTTGGCAGTAAGTGAGCGATCTTTAAAAGAAGCTACGCTAAGAGCATGTTATTTTTTTTGATCCAGTTCAATTAACTGGCAGTGAGCATCGTACCGAATATTCTCTTCGTGCGCATTATAATATGATTTCAATGAAACAATTTTATCTTCAAAGTTTTCCCCTCCAGAATATTGTTCTTTGTTGGTCGATAGATCCTATCGTGGAACAGGTAATTAGTTCTTCATGTGCAAATTTTCGTGAAGACTTGGGGTTATTACTAGTTCTCAGATAATTGTCTAAACCTGACAGTGCGCGATGACTTGAAAGTGTTGACTGTCTGGTGACCGCTCATTCTTCCCGTACAATTTTGAACGGCGTATGTCTCCTATGCCGTTCAGCCGACCCTCAGAGATATATCCTCTACGACCCGCAATAAAGCTCAAATGGGGCCATCTAGCAAGTTATTCTTAACCGAATATAATGTAACTCTTGGAACTGATATTAATATTCGCTTGCGCTATGTGTAACGAATAATGCCTTCCCAGTTGACGCGTTGGTCGCCAAGGACAACAAAGTCTGGATTTTGCACTGACTCACGCTGGTTGTAACTGAGTTCATCAAACGTAGCAGAAACAATTCGTCCGCCAGCCTCGTTAATAATGCACTGCGAGGCACCAGTGTCCCACTCGCCTGTTACGCCTAAACGCATAAAAACATCTGCCTTACCTTCAGCAATAAAGCAGGCTTTTAAAGAGCAACTGCCAGCCGG
>Ga0256371_100078_pt1 | contig 16462 bp, 14 predicted proteins | sample SI3MviralmetaG_FD_190079 | JGI IMG/M metagenome (GOLD analysis project Ga0256371, IMG submission 190079) | Sea-ice brine viral communities from Beaufort Sea near Barrow, Alaska, United States - SI3M | ecosystem: Environmental > Aquatic > Marine > Coastal > Brine | place: USA: Alaska | collected...
AAAAGAAGAGCATATCTTTTCTTATTATCACGTCGCTGAAGTGGTGAGGGCGAAACAAATCACAATTTCACCATTTTTATTCAACAGTGCAAAAATTCCAGCTTCGCTAGAACACGATTCCAGATTTGGAATAGAAACGACACAACAGGGTGTGAGTAACTATGTGCACATACATTCAATTTAACATAATATACATTATACGCAATTGTGTATAGTTATCCCAAATAGTGGATAAGTCTCTATTCATCTCGTCATATGACTCTAGGCCTACGTTTGATGTGCTGCTACGTGAATAAATTGGCAGTTATGTGTCACAACCATAATATTATGAACACAGCGCTCGACTGTTATTTGAAGTTTGCAGAATGGATGAAGAACCTTTTTGCAAATGCCCAATCAGGAATTGATACTGGAACAGTATCAAAGACTCTGAACATTGCGACCACATTTGACGTTAATACGTCACAAGGTTAAATATTAATATTGGTCCCATAGTCGATGAGTAATTTTGCTGACGACAATAAGTTGCTTTGGACATAATAGATCGCAAGTCATGAGCTTCAGATCATAAGCTATAGCTTGATTTCAATCTGTTGGGTAAATTATTTAATCATTAAATAGTTTTGCGGCATGTTCGGGTAATAATGGTAATATTAACTCTACTCTTTGTTTGTTTTGTGCCCAGGATTAGATTTTGATACTTTTTAGTTGCGCTTAATACGCCAGTTTTAACCTTAATTTCTTCTGTTTTATCATCATCAAACCAGCTAAAACCTGATTGAAAAAACCACGTAAAGTTCAGCCCGTATAAACCATCTTCGGCTGTATATTGGATCCTGTAATGTTGAACCGTTTTCCCTCAGAGTGCTCCCAGTTTAGACCGCAAAGAGCAATCTAAAAAAGCGAGGTAGTCCAAAAAACGGATGTCGCCCACTTACTAGCGCTATTGCTTGCGCTGAATAACCCTACTTATGCTCGCTATTAGAATTGCGGATTCTGTTCGACAATTGTTGTCCTTATGGTGTCCGTATGGTTTCATTGAAAATAGGAAGCCTGAAGAAACCAAGTGCGTCCCTACTTCACTTGGTTTATCTATCAATGCAGTTAAGTCTATAAACGAAGATGCTTATGAATATATGTTACAGCAAGAAACTGACATTTTTAATAAGCTGAAAAACTCACCAATAATAGATACTATAGGCACGTTGGATACAACTGAATTGCCGGCGGAGTTGCCTCCTACGGTGGTTAATTGTATGGAAGGTGTCTCAAAAACGCTTGCCGTGATAAGTAAATTTGCGGGAGGCAACATTCAGTGTAAGCAATATGAAATTCAATCTTTTATAGATAAAAGGCTCAATAAAAAGCCTGAACGAAAATAGATAACGTGGTCAACACCACTGTTTAACGAGGAATAATAATGAGTATCAATGTCGCATTTATCGGGTTGGGCGCTATGGGATTTCCTATGGCTGGTCATTTATCAAATGCCGATTTTAATACCTCGGTCTACAATCGTACGGAGTCAAGGGCAGCTAAATGGGTGAAAGATTACCCTAAGGGCTCATTAAGAAAAACGCCTCGATTAGCCGCAACCGACGCAAAGGTAGTTTTACTATGCGTAGGTAATGACGATGATGTTAGGTCAGTAGTATACGGTGAAAATGGTGTTTTAGCTGGCATGTCTCCTGGTTCTATCCTGATTGACCATACAACTACATCTGCAGAGTTGGCCCGCGAATTATTTCAAGCGTCGGCTGATTTGGGCATACAGTTCCTAGATGCCCCTGTATCAGGAGGCCAAGCTGGTGCAGAAAATGGCAGATTAACCGTAATGCTTGGCGGCGACCAAGGTACTTATGAAGCGGTTATTTCATTACTAAATTGTTATTCACAAAAGCATCAATTGATGGGGCTCAGCGGCAGTGGGCAGTTAACTAAAATGGTCAATCAAATATGTATTGCCGGTATAGTTCAAGGATTATCAGAAGCGCTCCATTTTGCGAGTAAAGCAGGACTTGAGCCAACAGAGGTTATCGACGTTATTTCTAAAGGCGCTGCGCAATCTTGGCAGATGGAAAACAGGTCAAATACGATGATTAAGGGCGATTTTGATTTTGGTTTTGCGGTTGACTGGATGAGAAAAGATTTAGGTATTGTATTGAATGAAGCAATGGCAAACGGTGCAACTTTGCCGATTACCGCATTAGTTGATCAGTTTTATGGTCAAGTACAAGCAAATGGTGGTGGACGCTTCGACACATCTAGCTTAATTACACTTTTAAATAAATAGTCTGTTCATTGTAAGTAACTCTGTCGCACCTTTCTAAATAATAAGATCGCTCTTTTTTAAGGGCAATCTTGTTTTGTCGTATTCTTTTACCTGCAAACATAATTATTTGCATTTCAAGTTTGCAAACATAATAATTTGCATTTATAGTTATTTGACTTGTTCTATATTTACACTCTAATGACTCGGAACTTTTATTTTGACCAATACAGCACATAAGCAATATGCCGTCTTAACGGCAGACATCGTTCATTCTACTAAACTAAATGCAAAAGACTATGCGTTGGTAATGAAGACACTTCAAAAATTTTTAACGTCCCAAGCTGCACGATATAGATGTACATTTGAAATCTTTAGAGGAGATAGTTTTCAAGTACTTTATACAAATGTCATTGATGCAATGAACTCGGTTCTTCTAATACGGCTCTATTTGCAATCTGGGATTGAATGCCCTGCTGTTAGATTAACCCAATCAATAGCTATTGGCCGCGTTGAACAAGCGTCCTCAAATCTAAGTAGCTCACTCGGAGAAGCCTTTATTTTATCAGGTCGAGCATTGGATACGTCATCAAGGGGGAGTCTGGTTATTAACTTTGGAAGTGATCTATCCTCAACAGATTTGACTGTCTCAACACTATTTTTGCGTCATATGCTAAATGGATTAACAGAGAAACAAGCTGAAGTATTGTATTATTACATTAACTTCGATTTTCCAGAACAACGGCGTATCGCTGACCATATGAATATGACTCGACAGAACGTTGCCACTCATCTGAAGCGCAGTGGCGCCGAATTGGTTAGAGCTTATTTGGAAAGCTACCGTGAAACCTTTTTAGGAACCCAGAAATGAAGCTTTTTTTCCTATTACTCGTTGCTCACTTTATAGCCGATTTTTATTTGCAAAAACACAGCTGGATCATGTGTAAAGTCCAGAACAAGGAACGCTCTATCGGCTTATTTAAGCATATGATCGTGCATTTAGTGCTGACCAGTGCCGCGATTATAATTAGCGGTATTGCGCTAGACTATCAGGCATTAATTGCGCTGATTGTGATTATTCTTAGTCACTATATTATCGATATATGGAAAACCTATCGCGTTTTTGTATTAAAGTATTTTGTAATCGATCAAGTAGGTCATCTTATATTTATTACTGGGATATCGGCATGGCTTAGCGGCTTGAGCATTCAAACAGTCTTGTTTGAGATACATCATTTCTTCGATGTTAAAACGCTCATGTTAATTGGATTATATTTATTTCTATGCAAGCCGGTATCACTTCTTATAACGCTGTCATTAACAAAATACACAGACCAATTTAATGAATCAGAGAAAGAAAATGAGGGACTAGCTTCCGCCGGTGAACTCATTGGATATTTTGAACGCGGTTTAATTGTGACGTTCATTTTACTGGGACAATTTACTGGTGTGGGTTTTTTGCTAGCTGCAAAGAGTGTGTTTAGATTTGGTGATATGCGCCGCCAAAGCGATAGAAAGCTAACTGAATATATTATGCTGGGTACACTATTCAGCTTTAGCTTCGGTATCGCTGTGGGAAAACTTGCCGATTACTTATTGACGACATTGTAAAGTAGACTATTAAACAGTAACAACGGCTTAGCATCTCTCTATTTATTTGTTTGATGCACACCGTTTCGAGCAGTATTTCACTTCAGCCCAGTTCTTTTCCCATTTTTTGCGCCAATTAAACGGTCTATTACACACTGGGCACATTTTGCTAGGAAGGTCAGACTTCTTCATTTTTTTCTAATTTAAGCAGAAATGTATCAGCATCATCTAGCATGTGATTAAACTTAGTCTGATCCATCTTCGACATCGTGCTATAAATCATCCCCATTCTTGGATTACTCTTAAGTTTGTCTTGATGGCGATATAGGAAATGCCAATATAAATAGTTAAATGGACATGCCTGTGGCCCGGTTTTTTCCTTCACGCTATATTCGCAATTCTTACAATAGTTTGACATCTTGTTTATGTAAGAACCACTCGCTGCGTATGGCTTGCTTGCTAGATTTCCAGCATCGGCAAACAGTACCATGCTACTCACGTTTGGCAGCTCAACCCATTCATAAGCGTCAGCATAAACGAGTAAATACCACTCATTAATAGCCTTAGGTTCAATACCTGTTAATAATGCGAAGTTACCAAGTACCATCAGTCGTTGAATGTGATGAGCATAAGCGTGCTCTTTAGTATCGTTGACGCACTGTGACATGCAATTCATTCGTGTTTTGCCTGTCCAATAAAAGTCCGGCAATTGCCTTTGAGCGGCTAAATAATTTGTTTCTTTTAGGCCCGGCATAAAATACCAGTAGAAACCACGAACATATTCTCGCCAACCTAGGATCTGTCTAATAAAACCCTCAGCAGAATTAATGGGCACATGCCCGTTTAAAAATGCCTCCTCGGCGGCCTGAATGACTTCGTAAGGCATTAATAGACCCGTATTAAGATAAAGCCCAATATGAGAATGAAATAACCAAGGATTACCTTCTAGCATTGCATCTTGATATTGACCATAATCCACCAGTCGGGTTTCAATAAATTCCGATAACACATCGAGAGCCCCTTCCCTCGTGACTGCAAAGGCAAAATTGGTTAATTCACCAAAATGCTCGGAGAATTGAGTCTCCACAAGTTTCAACACATCCACTGTTGTAGAGTCTGGTGTAAACTGGGTTCGCTCCGGGATATCAGGATTTTTACCAAATGGTTTGCGGTTTTCTGCGTCGTAATTCCACTTTCCACCCATGGGTTGTTTGTCATCCATGAGTACATTAGTTTGTTTACGCATTTCCCTATAAAAAAACTCCATCCGGTATTGCTTGCGACCATCGGCCCAATCACTGAAAAAGGATTGAGAGGCGATAAAGCGATTATCTGAAGTAATGTTAATGGTAATATTTAACCTGCTCTCCCATGTCTTTACTTCTTCAAGTAAGCGGTATTCACCTGGATGCGCAATGGTAACGGTGCTAAATGAATGCTGTGCACAGGTGTATTTTACTTGCTCAAATAAAGAACCACGGTTATCAGCAGCATCATATTTCACATAAATAGTTGGAAAGCCTTGGCTCTCCAACTCACTCGAAAAATGACGCATAGCACTAAAAACGAAAGCGACCTTTTTTTTGTGATGTTTAACATACGTTGCTTCTTCCTTTACTTCCGACATCAAGACCTTATCAGTCTCTTTGTTGAAGTTGGTCAACGAACTCATTTGTGTGTTGAGATGGTCACCCAAGATGACAACTAACTGGCTCATGCAATTACCTTCAATTGTGCGAGCGCATCAAGCGCTCTGGTTCGTGATAGTTTTAGATCAACAATCGGCTTCGGATAATTTTTGCCTAATTCCACACCACAAGCTTCAAGTATTTCAGGCGGTGCTTCCCACGGTTTATGAACAAACTTATTTGGTAACCTTTTTAACTCGGGGCAATACTTTTTGACGTATGCACCCTCTTTATCAAATTTTTCACCCTGTAGAATAGGGTTGAAAATTCTAAAAAATGGCGCCGCATCTGCCCCCGAACCAGCAACCCATTGCCAACCAGCAGAATTGCTCGCCATATCGGCGTCGAGCAACGTATCCCAAAACCAACGTTCTCCCTCACGCCAGTCTATTAGCAAGTTCTTAACTAAGAATGAACCGACCACCATTCGCACTCTGTTATGCATGTAGCCAGTTTGATACAGCTCTCGCATTCCGGCATCTATCATCGGAATACCTGTATTGCCGAATTGCCATGCTTTTAGGTCATCAGGACTTGTACGCCACTGAAAGAAGTCAAATTTGGCATTAAAATTCTTATGTTGAATTTCTGGCCAATGGAAAAGTAGATAATAACTAAACTCGCGCCAACCCAATTCACTGAGATAAACATCCAAATCTTTATTGTCGAACGCGTTCTCAAATGCGCCTTGTATCGCATACCAAGCCTGATTAGGTGACACTTCGCCAAAGTGTAAATGTGGCGACAGCAACGACGTTCCTTTTACGGCTGGAACATTTCGATCATCTTGATAGCTAGTCGCTGCGTCATTAATGAATCGTTGTAGCTTATTTGCAGCCCCCTCTTCGCCCGGTTGCCATTGAGTTTCGATTTCTTTATACCATTCAATTTTCGGTATTAATTCCAGACGGGTTAATTCCACTAAAGAAAAATTAACGTCATCGGCAATCTGCATGGCTTTTGGTTTTGGTAATGGGAAACGAGGAGCTTGGCGAGTTAAACACCCCTTTCTATAATAAGGAGTAAACACTTTGTAGGGCGTTTCATCCTTCTTTAATACCGCCATAGGCTCCCATAGGAGTGAACCATTTAAACTTTTGGCTTTAATACCGCGTTTCTTGAGTTCCAACTTTATATTTTCGTCTCGTTCCCGCTGCCACGGTTCGTACAATCTATTCCACACTACAGAGTCGGCAGAAAACGTCTCGGCTAGCTCAGTCAAAATAGCTAGAGGATTGCCTCGACGGATTAGCAATTTATTACTGAAAGAATTGCTAAGTGATAATAATGAATGATGCAACCACCATTTGCTTGCACCACCTAATATAGCGTGCTCAGGCGCATCATCATCGAGGATAAAAACAGGGATGATAGTGCCGTTATCGGCTGCTAGACTTAGTGCAGGGTTATCTGTAATACGTAAATCCTGTCTAAACCAGACTATTACCTTTTTTGTTAACATCAAACTCAATTTCTTATTCCTATTATTAGTAATGGCTATTTTTGTCGATAACTATTTTTTAGAATAACAACAATAACAGCTAATAGTATTCGCTTTAATATTACACCATTGCTCCTTAAATAGATCGAAAACTCTCTATCCTGTGTAGCTAAGATATACAAATAGATTAAAGTAAAAGATTAATGAGCAGAAAGATTGGATTACACTGGTTCAGGAAGGACTTACGCTTACAAGATAACATGAGCCTCGCAAAGATAGCATCTCAAGTTGATGAGCTAGTCATTGTTTATGTTTACCAAGGTGCATCCAATCAAGATAGCATTGGTACATTGTGCAAGAAAGAAACAATAGGCGAACATAGACTCAATTTTATACACCAAACACTACAGGATTTGGACCGTGCTCTAAGCGGCTTAAATCATCGTTTAGTGTTGCTAGCACCGCATGCGCGTGAACCTATCGATGTTATAACTGACGTTGTGAAAGAACTAAATGTGACTCATGTGAGTGCTGAGTGGCACTGTGGTTACAATGAACGAAGTGACTGGCGGCGGTGCAAAGAAGCCGTTTTTGCGTTCAATCCAGACATTACATTTGTTCAAGAAAATTCATCTACCCTTTTCAATGCATCTCAATTTCCATTTTCGATTGAAAATATGCCAAATACCTTTTCTCCGTTTCGAAAGAAAGTTGAAAAATATTGTGAAGTAAAACAAGTTAACGAAACCCTCACCGCTCTTCCCTTAATGCGCGATATAGTTGCTATACAAAATGTTATTAATATTGAGGATTTATTTGTTGAGCCTAATTATTATAAGAACCTCTGTGGAGGGGAGTCTTCAGCGCAACAGCAACTCGCCCATTACCTCTGGAATACCGATCATATCAGTCGTTATAAAGAGACAAGGAATGGATTGGATGGATGGGACTTCTCTAGTAAGTTTTCGGCGTGGTTAGCTCTTGGTTGCATTAGTCCTAAACAAATTTATGCTGAACTATGTCGGTATGAGTCTGAAAGAATAAAGAATGACTCAACATATTGGTTATTTTTCGAGTTGTTATGGAGAGAGTTTTTTCATTGGCATCATTTTGTTCATGGTAATCGCCTTTTTGCTGCATCTGGTGTGCAGCAGATTACTCGTTCAACAAATTTTGAACATAATACATTCGTAAAATGGCAGCAGGGCAAAACGGGCTATCCGATAGTAGATGCGTTTATGCGTCAACTATTGAAAACTGGCTATATGTCTAATCGCGGTAGACAGATCGTGGCCAGCTGTTTTGTGCATGAACTCGGCCAAGATTGGCGTTATGGCGCTAAGTATTTTGAGTATCAACTGATTGATTTTGACGTAGCGAGTAACTGGGGAAATTGGCAGTATTTGGGCGGTGTTGGCGCGGATCCAAGAGGACATCGACAATTTAACTTAACGAAACAGACTGAGGTTTACGATCCAAATAATGAATTTATCAAGCAATGGATGAGCTAAAAGGTAGCATGAAGAACATAGAGTCGATAACCGTTATGTGGTTTAAACGCGATCTGCGGTTACGTGACAATACGGCACTAAAAATTGCAAGCGAGCAAACCTCACCCCTTGCACTAATCTATATCGTTGAACCAACAATGATAGACGACCCACACATGGATATTCGTCATTGGCGGTTTATTTTTCAATCAATCACTGATCTCAATGAACAATTAGCCGAATTTAGTGTGTCTATCTCAGTCCTCTTCGGCAATGCTGTTGAGGTTCTGTCAGAGCTACATGAACGCTTTAATGTCGGCCGTATTGTTAGCCATCAAGAAGTTGGCTTAGAACACACCTATACACGTGACAAAGAGGTTTTAGTCTGGTGTAGGATCAACAACATCAAGTGGATTGAAGTTGCACAAGGCGCTGTATATCGCCCATTAAATAATCGGAGAAATTGGCCAAAACTATGGAATGACCGAATTTTAACTAAAGCCAATCATCCCGAGTTAAGCTATGTTAAGTGGGTAGTAGGCCTCGACGACGAGATCGATAGCAACTGCGTATTTTCTATCCCTGAAAAGTGGCAGGTAGCAGACGAAAACATGCAATTAGGCGGAGAAAAAAGAGCATGGTATACGCTAAAGCATTTTTTTAAAGAAAGAGGTAAGGCCTATTTTGGTAATATCGGCAACCCAACCATTTCCAGGAAGACCTGCAGCCGCCTCTCGCCCTATCTAGCATGGGGGAATATTTCATTAAAGCAGGTTTATCAATTTAGTTTATCGCAGTCAGATCGTAAGGGTTGGGGCCGGTCTATTGCTGCTTTTCAGTCCAGACTGCACTGGCATTGCCATTTCATTCAAAAATTTGAAACAGAGGCTGAGATGGAGTTTCGCCCTATCAACAAAGCTTACCTTGATTTTCCATATTGCGAAGGCTCAGAAGAAGAAGCAAGGTTAGTAGCCTGGAAAAGTGGTTGTACTGGGGTCCCAATTGTTGATGCTTGTATGCGGGCTGTAGTAAAAACGGGGTATATAAATTTTAGAATGAGAGCCATGGTTGTTAGTTTTCTTTGTCACCATCTAAATGTCGACTGGCGCAAGGGAGCCAGCTTTTTAGCTGCGCAATTTTTGGATTTCGAGCCAGGTATCCATTATCCACAATTTCAAATGCAAGCTGGTGTAACCGGTATCAATACCCTGCGAATTTATAATCCAGTAAAACAGTCTATTGATAAAGACCTAGAAGGCAGTTTTATCAAAAAATGGTTGCCGCAACTAGCAGGTTTGCCGAATCCATTAGTTCATCAACCTTGGGTGATGACCCCTATGGAGGAAGCAATGTACGATTTTAATTGCGATAAAAATTACTATAGGCCTATTGTTGATGTTGAAAAGGCGGCAAAAGAAGCAAGAGACAGAATGTGGTCATACAGAGAGTCCTCCGCCGTTAAAAGAGAAGCGTCAAGGATATTGAGAATCCACACAACCTAATAAGACTAACAGGTCGACTATTCCTTTTTTTCGTCGTTTTTGTCACTGTCATTACTTTTTGCTTGGTTGGCTTGTTTTGCATTAAGCGCTCTTTTCTTTTGGTCCTGTTCTGTCAACCATTGGTTCAACAGTCTTATTTGACCATTCTTATAGGCCGCAAAAGTTATGCGTAACGCATTGGATAGCACATCACTGTCCGTCCAGCCAGTTTTGGCGACTATTTCTTTATAGTTTTCCATCGCTGCTGGCGTGACGTAACCTCTCACCATTTTTTTGCCTAGAGACTTCTGTTTTTCACGAAAGCGTTTTTGCTTTTCGGCGTTTGCTGATTTTTTTGGATTCTTCATTTGTCTTATTTTGGTTTAAAAACATTCAGTTTGTCCAGTGTACTGCAAAAAAAAGACTTTTTTTCGAATAATTCACTGTTCAGAGTTGTTTAGATTACAAGTGTTCGCTAAATTACACGTTACTTTGGAAAACTAGTATTTGATATGACAAATAGAAAATCAGAATATAACAGAGATGACCTCTTAAAATGCAGCACCGGCGAAATGTTTGGACCTGGCAATAGTCAACTTCCGGCGCCCAATATGCTAATGATGGATAGGATTGTAAAGATTACAGAAGATGGTGGTGAATTTGATAAAGGGCATATCATTGCTGAATTAGATATTACACCCGATCTGTGGTTCTTTGATTGCCACTTTCCTGGCGACCCTGTAATGCCTGGTTGTTTAGGTTTAGATGCAATGTGGCAACTAGTTGGATTTTTCCTCGGTTGGTCTGGTGGCCCAGGCAAGGGCCGTGCGCTTGGTGTTGGTGAAGTTAAATTTACTGGTCAGATCCTGCCTACAGCAAAGAAAGTGACTTACGAGATAAACCTCAAGCGTGTGGTTAAACGTCGTTTATACATGGGTTTGGCTGACGGCACTGTATCAGTCGACGGCAAGGTCATTTACGTTGCGAAGGGATTGAAAGTAGGTTTATTTCAGGATACCAGCGCATTTTAAAATAAGTTACGTTTCTTTCAATAACTCGACATTGATTACGGTAAGCGCCGCTTGTGCTGCAATATAACGAAAGAAGCCTAACTATTGTTAGGCTTCTTAGTTTTAAATTAGTTAATCTATTAACGGCCAACTAAGCCTGCTTGCCTATCAGTGAGAGCTTCCCTCCACCCCCCTAACCATTCCGAACGAACATCCCTTGCCTGGAATGGGCACAAATCTTTTGAACGATGCGAAATCCCTGCGTGATAACCTTTTGCATGAGCACGTGTCAATTTATCTCTTTTTTGTGTTTTCATATATAAACCTCTCTTGGCTAAAGAATGCAACAGAAGGAAGTGAAATCAAAATTAAGTTTAGACAGTTTCTTTCCTTTGCTACGTACACATGAATAGCGTTTCGTTAAAGAAAATTCAACATCTAAATTTTGACGTTTTTACAATTTTTTGATTAACATATTGAAAAATAATGAAATGTTTAATTGGTTTAATTTTATCTATTAAAACGTTTTTATAGACCACTTAGTTATTAAAACAAAAAAAAGCCCCGAAAATCGGGGCCTTAATCATTGAAAATACCGTTTTACTTTCTTAAACGTCTTCTTAAGAATGTTGCAAATGCCAGTATAGTAAAAAGAACCATTCCGGTACTAGCTGCTTGCCGTTCTTCAATACCTAACTCTTCGTCTGAGCAAACTGCCGCAGCCTGGCCTGTTGGATTGAGCTTTAGTGTGACAACAGCGTCAATCATGACGTCATCCCCATTATCGTCTTTAATAGTTCCGCCCCGCTTATCTCTAGCTGGTTTTTTGGTTAATGCAGATACTATGATCTCGTTGTTATCATTAATAGATTTGCCTTCGATTAAATCAAAGGGGCTGTCACAACTAATCAATGTGTTCAAGTTAGTAAATGTGTCAGCTTCAATGTCGTAAATAAATGCAGCTGTTTTTCTACTCACAGCATTGGTTGCCTCAACATCTGCAGAACCAACGACCAGATTATTATTATTTACCGCGCGCGGGATAGTACCTGAACTATCAAAAAAATCAGTTGGAAACGAGACGTTGCCATCATTCATATTGTAGATAAACATTTTATTTCGAGCTATTCTATTAATACTCTGACTTCTGAGCCCGATAATATAACCCAAATCATTAATTGCAATAGCACTATTAGGTAAAAGGTCTTCATCTTCTATGATTTGTATCACCTCACCCGTTTGCAAAAACATAGCCGCAGCCGTCGTTACTACAGTGCCATCAGCCGCTTTTATACTTGCAACACCAACAGAAACGCCGTTAACATTAACATCTAACGCCTGACTTGAACCTTGTAAATCAGGTTCTTCATCGGTAATTAGAGTGCCGTAACTTGTTGTGTTAACAACAGTTCCTTCAACATCCAGTGACCATACATGTGCTCGTTGTAACCATAAACCAGCGCGTCTTGTGCGGGTACCACCAGACGTCACCAAAATAATATTTCGATTACATGCCTCGATTGGCTGATCACCTCGAGTTGTCTCATCAACACAAGCTGCTTGTGATGCAGTCAGTTCAGTGGTCGCTGCAATAGAACCGCTACCTGCAACAACATAATTAGCATTAATACTATTAACTTGGCTTGTTCCACCGAGTGTCGTATCAATGGGCAATAAAGGGGTTACATTATCTCCAACCTGCGCAAAGGCCCGACGGTCGAAGTCACTTAGAATATACTTTATTTGTAGACCATCTTCGTTTACGTAATCAATAGCTCTAAATGGCCCTACCGTATTACCCACGATGTGAGTACCTGCCACTGAATCTCTTGGTGTCGTTTCCATGGAATGAGAAAACCCGTCCAGGGCTTCAGTTTCGATATCGAAGGCGTTGATAAACTCAAAATCATTTGCAGAACCGTCAGTTTTATAAGCTTGTAACCGCCCAATCTGCTGTGTAACGAAACTAAAGTTACTTGAACCTGTAACTGCCCTATTGATTAAGAATGTATAGTCAGCAAGATTATATTGACCATTCCTAGCAGACTCAATATCGGTTAAACCCGCAATAATCTCAGTACTGTCAAAGTCTATCGTAGATAAGTCTATTGGTGCATTATAAATGTTCTCAACCACACTTAGTATTGTGCCGGTATTATCAATCGAAACACCATATTGGTTTTGACCTAGTGTGTCTGTTGCTAACTCAGTCACTGTGTATGATGCTGCTAATATTGGGAGCGATGCGGTGTAAAATATCACTGCTGACGCCAATCGAGTAAATTTCATTAATTATCCTGTTACTGATCGTTATTTTGTAAACTTTCTAATTCATCCCAGCGCTTATAAGCAACTGATAATAATTGTTCAATGTCTGTTAATTTGTCGAGAACCGGTTGCGTTACATTAGCTGCTTTCTGATAAAAATCGGCAGCAGTAACTTGCAGTTGCAAACTCTTTAGTTCATCTTCCATTTTCTCAATTTTTTTTGGCAAATCTTCGAGTTCTTTATTATCTTTATATGATAGCTTTTTGTGGCTTCTAGTAGAAGCACTACCAACCGGCTTTTCTTGCGCTACGTTGCTTTTACTTTGCTTTACAACATCTTCGCTCATATTTTTTGCTGAGAGTGCTTTCTCATCATACCAATTCCGCATGTCAGTATAGCCACCAACGAATTGTTTTATAACGCCGTTACCTTCAAAAACTAAGCTTGAAGTCACAACATTATCAACAAATTCCCTATCATGGCTTACTAATAATACGGTTCCTTCGTAATCTACTAACAGGGACTCCAGTAATTCGAGGGTTTCGACATCCAGATCGTTAGTTGGTTCATCGAGTACTAGCAGGTTACTGGGTTTCAACATCAGCTTTGCCAGTACTAATCTGTTTCTTTCACCACCCGATAAGGTAGATACAGGCGCATTTACGTGCTCAGGCGAAAACAAATAGTCTTGTAAATAACCCATAACATGGCGTGTATTGCCGTTAATAGTGACTTCTCTTTTACCATCCGCAATAACATCAATAACCGATTTATCTAGGTCAAGCACAGTGCGATGTTGATCAAAATAAGCAACCTCTATATTGGTCCCTCTGAATATTTCGCCCTGACTTGCCTCTAATTCTCCCAACAACAGCTTAATAAGGGTGCTTTTACCACAACCGTTGCCACCAATTAAGGCTATCTTTTCACCACGCGTTATCAGTAAATTGAGATTTTCAACTAATACTTTGTCGTCAAAATTAAAGTATAAACCTTCAGTTTCAAATATACGTTTACCTGATTTGCCACCTGAATTCCGGTTTATAACCGCATTTCCGGTTACATTTCTTCGCGAACTGTATTCATCTCTGAGTGCTTTCAGAGCTCTAACTCGACCTTCATTTCTTGTGCGCCTAGCTTTAACACCCTGTCTTATCCACACTTCTTCTTTGGCCAGCTTTTTGTCAAACTCACGATTGCTCGATTGCTCAACTTCTAAATCATGCGCCTTTTGCTCTAAGTAAGTTTCATAATTACCAGGGTAACTGACCACTTGACCGCGATCTATATCTACGATGCGCGTAGCTAACTTGCGTATAAATGCCCTGTCGTGACTAATAAATATGATTGCGCCATTATAGTTGAGTAGTGCTTTTTCTAACCACTGCACCATATCGATATCAAGGTGGTTCGTCGGCTCATCCAATAACAAAAGATCAGGCTCACTCACTAATGCTCGAGCTAATGCAGCCTTCCGTCGCCAACCTCCTGATAATTCTGATAAAATCTGGTCTGGTTCAAGTTGTAGTTGTGTTAGTACATTGCTGATGCGCTGTTCAAATTGCCATGCATTTCTGGAATCGAGTTGTTCTTGTAACTCTTGCATTCGATTCAAGTTTTTTTCACTCGGGTCATCGCCAATAATATTAATTATATGATGATAGTCCTTTAGTATTTGAGCTACGTCTTCCAAACCTTCAGCAACATAATCAAATATATCGCCACTAATGTCTTGTGGTGGGTCCTGCGGTAAACGCGAAACTACAGTGCCCGTTGGCAGTATCATTTGCCCTTCGTCTAACTTGGTTTCACCTGCGATCACTTTTAGGAGTGTGGATTTTCCACTGCCGTTACGACCAACCACACAGACGCGTTCGCCGCTCTGTATATTTAAGGCGACCCTATCTAGTAATGGAGGTTGCCCAAATAAGATAGAGGCATTTTTAAGTTGCATTAAATTCATTGTAAAAACTCGATTAAATCTTCAAGTGTAAATGGCCAACCTAGTTCGGATTCATCATCCGTTTTCTTCAATACAGGGATTCTCGAGGCATAAAGATGATACAACTCTGCAGAATCTCTTATATTGACCATATCTAGTTCAACTCTTTCTAATTGACTACCTGATGGACTATGTTGAAAAGTAGACTTATTTTTTGCCTCTGCATTTAGAATATTGAATTTATCAATAATATCGATAGCTAAATCACACAAACAACAATTTGGTCCGGTATATAAAATTAATTTCACGTATTCAGGATCCAACACTTATGAATTTTTGGATTACGCTTAAAATCTTCAGGTATCGACTTTTGGGTAATGTCTTCTATTGTAAACCCGAGTGCTTCAACCGCCTCCTGATCAATTTTAAACTGACGCAAATTAGTACTAAAAAATATTTTGCCACCTTCTTTTAGGCAATCCTTAGCATCGCTCAACAAGCTAACATAATCTCGCTGCACATCCCACGTATCGTCCATTCTTTTAGAATTTGAAAAAGAAGGCGGATCAATAAACATCAAATCATATTTTCCGTGCTGTCTAGTTAACCATTTCAAGCAATCTGCTTGTATAAATTGGAATGGACCGTTTATTTTATTCAACGCAAAGTTGTCTTTTGCCCAATCTAAATAGGTATTTGACATATCAACCGTTGTCACACTCTTCGCTTTGCCCTGCGCTGCGTGGACTGACACACTGCCCGTATAGGCAAACAAGTTAAGAACATCTTTGTTTGCACAGTGTTGTTTGAACAGCAACCTAGTATCGCGATGATCTAAAAATAAACCAACATCTAAATAATCGGTTGGATTAATATAAAACTGCGCCTCGTGTTCATGAACAATGACTCGCTGTCCTTTCTGAGCTACCTTTTCATATTGTTCTTTGCCTTTGTTTTGGCGTCTAACTTTTACTGACATTTTAGTCGATGGAATGCCCAATACTTTAGGAATATGAATGAGTGCTTCTTGCAAACGTTGTTTCGCTTTTTCTTCAGGAACATCTTTTGGAGCCGCATACTCCTGAACCACAACCCAATCATTATATATATCAATAGCCAGATTGTAGTGCGGTAAATCTGCATCATAAATACGATAGGCATCAGTGTTACTGCGTTTTATCCATGGTTTAAGTCTTTTTAAATTTTTACGTAAACGATTAGCAAACTCATGATTTTCATCTGTTTGACTCTCAAATATTTCCAGATTTTGACCGCTAATTTC
>Ga0256371_100080_pt1 | contig 16340 bp, 11 predicted proteins | sample SI3MviralmetaG_FD_190079 | JGI IMG/M metagenome (GOLD analysis project Ga0256371, IMG submission 190079) | Sea-ice brine viral communities from Beaufort Sea near Barrow, Alaska, United States - SI3M | ecosystem: Environmental > Aquatic > Marine > Coastal > Brine | place: USA: Alaska | collected...
TAAATTTTTGTGAAATAAAACCGTCCAATTGAGTACATCTCTAATTGTTTCAACTTGCATATTGTTACTCCTAATTTTAGTAGTATCTGGCTCCGCTTATTTACTCAGGACTAGTTGCATTATGCGGCAACGCCAAGGTTTATATCTCGCAATATTCAACTTTCTGTATAAGCTAAACAGGTAAAACGCTTCTCTGATGGTGTTCTCAGAGGCGTTTCTGCAATCAGTTAAAGTCACTTTTATTTGGACGTCTAAAACTCACCCAACCAACTGGATGCATACTAGTTTTTAGGGCTTAACTTACCGGTTTGGGTGTGTTGCAAATACTGAAATAGTTCGCTGTCAGTCGACAGCACCAATGTCGTATTTTGACCAAGAGTCGGCTCAAGAGCCTGCAAAGAACGGGTAAATGCATAAAATGCGACAGCTTGTTCATTTTGATTGTAGGCTGAAGCGTAGATAGCAGCAGCTTTTGCGTCGGCTTTACCTCGAATTTCTACTACCTCACGATAGGCTTCCGATTGAATCTTATCCAGGTCTCGCTCTCGATTGCCTCGTATGCGTGCAGCTTCACCTTTGCCTTCTGACAAAAAGCGTTCCGCTATTTGACGACGTTCGCTTATCATGCGCTCGTAAATTTTAGGTCGTACGCTTTCGTTATAATTAATACGTTTAAAACGAATATCCATGAGCTCAATACCGAACACTCGCACTTTTTCTGCAGCTGCATTGAATATATCTTGTTCTACGACTAAGCGGCCCTTGGTAATAGGCACCAAACTTCCAATATTCTGCTCTTTCTCAGCTTGGGTAAGTGATGCGTCACGTAAAGGCTGGCGACCTTTAGTCGTTCGAATAATTTCAATTAACTCGTGTGTGGCTACCGCGTTACGGGTTTCACTACCAAAAATATCGTCCAGTCTAGATTGTGCACTGCGCTCATTGCCCAAACGCAAGAAGTATTGCAGAGGGTCTGTCACCTGCCAACGTGCATAAAGACTGACAGAGATGTAGAGTTTGTCTTTGGTCGGCATATCAGACGGTGTACCTTCCCATTCCAATACTCGCTTATCAATAGTATTAACTTTCTGAACAAATGGCAGCTTAAGTTGAATACCAGCTTCAATAATGGGCTCTCCCACCGGTTTGCCAAACTGGGTAATAATCGCCTGTTCTACTTCGTTAACTGTATACAAAGCGCTATACAACGTCACTGCTACAACCGCGGCTAAGATAACACTGCCGACTAACAAATAAGGTTTCATGGCTGTTGTCCTTTTATTTTTTGAATGCTTGAAGGCGTTAAGTTGAGCAAGGGCAATACACCGAGCGCTTCGCTATCAATAATAATTTTGTCTTTAATCGTTGGCATGACTTCTTGCATTGTTTCTAGATATATTCGCCTGCGGGTTACCTCTGGTGCCTGCTGATATTCAGCAAACAGCGCATTAAAGCGCAAGGCGTCACCCTCAGCCTCATTAATTCGTTTAAGCCGGTAACCGTCTGCTTCCCTTATACGTTGGTCACGTTCCCCCTCGGCCAGCGGAATAATGCGGTTATATTCGCGTCGAGCTTCGTTGATCAGCTTCTCTTTTTCTTGCTGAGCTTGATTAACTTCATTGAATGACGCCTGCACTGGGACAGGAGGGTTAATATTTTTTAGCTGTACCTGATCAATACTGATTCCCATCACATATTGACTTGCTAATGCTTGCATCTTGCTCAAGGCTTCAACTTCAATCTCTTGTCGGCCGATAGTAATAACTTCATCTACCGTTCTATCACCCACCACTTCGCGCATAACTGATTCAGACACATAGCGCAAAGTGCCAGCAGGATCACGGACCTCAAACAAATAATTTTTAGGATCGGCTATGCGATATTGAATCACCCATTCAACCAACGCAGTGTTTAAATCACCTGTCACCATTTGGGTTTCCGCCACTTGATCATTTGCTGGTGAAATACTGGACCGAGTTGAACGAATATTATTATTTGGATTAATGTTCTGATCAGGATCAGTAGCGCCGGGGGTAGAAAAGCCAAACTCCTGTTTTAACTGACGTTTGGTCGGCACTATATTGACGCGATCAATTCCTAATGGCACTTTTAAGTGTAAGCCTGGTCGCAAAACTTCTTGGAACTTACCAAATCTTAAGACCACAGCAACAGAATCACTAGGCACTGTGTATAAAGAGGTGTAGGCAGTTATACTCAACAGCACCAAGATTAAAACTGATACACCAGTTTTAAACTTACCACCCGACAACATCTTATATTTATGTAACATTTCACTCGCTACTTTATCTAAATCGGGGGGGCCACTTTTACTTTCATTTTGTGGTGACATGAAGTTCTCTTTTTTTACGAACTAGAAATCGGTTTATGAGTGTGTTCTTATCATCATTTGGGATTTTCATCATGGCCTCTTATTTCTTGCCAATTACGTTAATGCAAAAGACTGTTATATAAGCGTAGAGTAATTAATTGAATAGGTATGTAAGGGATAACACTTAGGGTTTATTCTTAACTAACGGGTATAAATAATTAAATTAATTCAGCTTTCGTATTCTGAATAATCGAAAACTTTTGTTGTATAAAGGAGTATCGTGGTGACTTCTTTGGAGAAGTTAACACTGCAGATGGAATAAAACTTCTTAGGTTAATCCAAAAATATCATGCACTCACTATTAGAGTTTGGGTGCACAAAGAGGCTGTGTATCAATACTTTTTTATGGAGATAAACGTGAGCATAAAAACAAATGGTTTTAAGATGCAAAATGCGAAAAACACCGAAAAATATACACTTAACGAATGCCCTACCAACATCGCCCCTCTTTATCATTCAAAGAAACATTATAAAAAAAAGCTTCAAAAGCAGGTTAAAAAATTAAGTAAGCTACAACAGTTATTGTATGGGTCTAACAGGTATTCCCTTCTAGTGATATTCCAAGCAATGGATGCGGCCGGTAAAGATGGTGTTATTCGTCATGTTATGTCTGGGATTAACCCTCAGGGATGTCAAGTCACCAGCTTTAAACATCCTAGCGCGGTTGAATTAGAACATGATTTTTTATGGCGAACCAACCAAGCATTGCCTGAACGAGGGCGTATTGGCATATTCAATCGGTCGTACTATGAAGAAGTATTGATAGTGCGAGTGCACCCTGAAATACTCGAAGCTCAGAAAATTCCAGTGGACAATCTGGATAAAAACGACTTATGGGAAGAGCGTTTTCGTTCAATCAATAATTTAGAAAGACACTTATATAACGGCGGTACTCGCATTATAAAGATATTTTTACACCTTTCGCAGGATGAACAGCAATCACGCTTTATTGCACGCATTGATAATCCAGACAAAAACTGGAAGTTTACTGATGCGGATATTCAAGAAAGAAAGTTTTGGCCAGAATATCAAAACGCTTATCAAGAGTGTTTACGAGCAACAAGCACCAGCAATAACCCTTGGTATGTTGTGCCGGCCGATGATAAAAAAAATGCACGCTTAATTGTTGCCAAAATCATGCATAAAACATTGAAGGCCTTGAATATGAATTATCCGATTAGTGATGAACAGCGTAAGCTTGAATTACAGCTATTCAAGCAAAAACTTCTGAAGTAAGCAGTGTTGTGATGCAGGTAATAACTCGACAAATTCACCCTGTTCTCTATTTAGATGACACCACCCACTTGAAAGATGCCTAATTAGTGAATAGGCCTTGTACTAGATCAGGGTGAAAAATTAGCTTACATGCCAGATCATAATTAGGGCATTACCAATACCAACAAGTAAATACCTGATATAAATGCTGCTATAGTCACCACCCTACTTTTTAGATTGATATCTGTATCTTTGCTCATTTGCGGGATTAAATCTGCCGCACCAATATAAATAAAATTGCCCGCTGCAAAGGGAATAAGCCAAGAAACATCGAATTGAAACGATAATATATAGGCAATTAATCCCCCAAATAAAAAAGTTAGCCCTGATAGAAAATTGAAAAGTAGTACTGAAAGCTTGGACCAGCCACCATGTATTAACACAGCAAAATCTCCTAACTCTTGCGCCACCTCATGTGCTGCGGCTACAAACCAACAAACAATGCCTAAACGAATATCTATTATAAACGCACCGGCTATTGCCACACCGCCCAAAAAATTGTGGAGCCCATCACCGACTAGAATCAGGTATGTCAAAGGCTCCTTGCGCTTAATTGGCAGTTGATGATTATGATGCCAATAAAAAAATCGCTCAAGGACTAAAATAGCTGTAAATCCACAACCGATTAATATGCCAATAGTCATAATGCTGAGATTGGCTTTAAGGGCGCTTGGGATCAAATGAAAAAACGCTCCACCAAGAAGCGAACCTGCGGCAAACGCTACTAAAGGTTTTAGCACTTTTTCAAGGGTCGATGGGATCAGTAGCAACGTTAAACTGCCTACCAGTGCTATTGAACTCATCAATACTCCACTGACAATTATCCAGTTCAGTGTCGACATCAAGCTACTCCTACTTTCAGTTATTGCGAGGTAGTATAAAAAGCGAAGGTTAAGATTTATTAAGTCAGCCACACGCAAATGGAATTATTGTTAGGTTCTCATTTTTGTCTGATTGCTTCTATTGTGGATACCCCTAACTAGAGAGCATCAATATGAGGAAACCCCTAATATTTGTGACTTCCGTTTTAAGTCAACATGAAGGTGGCTAAATTTATAGAATTTCTCAAAATAAAAACTTCTCACTTTTTTGAGTCCACCACTCCCAAACTTAGATGGTCTCTTTGTTTAACTAAAGGCGAGGAATTTTGTACAGAAAATCAGCATGTTCATTCCAAAATTACCTTTCACTGAATGTTGATAATTCTGAAAATACGATATACTAGTAGCTTGATTTTTGAATAGAAGTTTCATGCGATTGCCATAATGCAAAAAACTAATTTAGTTGCTCATAAATAATCTTAATCCTGACTAATTCTGCAAGTGTTCTAACTTTTAGCTTCTCCATAACATGAGAACGATGTACTTCAACAGTGCGCTCGCTGATACCAAGATCTGCTGCAATTACTTTGTTCATAGAACCATCCGCTACTCGTTCAAACACTTCGTATTCACGAGCTGATAACGAATCGACTTTACTTTTACTATTGTGTTCGTCGATTACTTTTTCATCCATTTCAAGCGCTTCATTGATGCGGTCAATCAAATCCTGTTCATTAAATGGTTTACGAATGAAGTCAATTGCCCCTAGCCGCATAGCCTCTACAGCCATGGGGATATCCCCATGGCCAGTGATAAAAATGATAGGTATTAAGCAACTAAGCTTTTTAAGTTTGCGTTGAACTTCTAATCCACTCATTTTGGGCATGCGTATGTCTAAAATCAAACACCCTGTCATTTTAGCATCATATACGTCTAAAAATGCGCTACCTGAAGCGAAACTCCGCGACTCTAGGCCAATTGATTCAAGTAGCATTTCCAATCCATCACGGATACCTTTATCATCATCAATTATAAAAACCGTCTGTTTATTTGTCATTGGGGCTCCCTCCTTCATGTATTGGCAAGGTAAAGTAAAAAATAGCTCCTGCCGGTTTATTTTTAGAAAAGTGAATGTGGCCACCATGCTCTTCTACTATGCTTTTAGAAATTGAAAGTCCAATACCTGTGCCATTCTTTTTAGTGGTCGAGAATGGTGTAAACAAATTGTCAATCATCGATTTAGGAATTCCACAGCCCGTATCTACTACTAATATTTTAATATAATTATCAGCATTAATTTTTATTTGAAGTTTTATTAATGCGCCATTTCTGCAAGCTATCGACTGCATTGCCTCCATGCCATTACGCAGTAAATTGAGGATAACTTGCTGTATTTGTACGCGATCAACAAATACATTCGTTTGCTGATGGCAAGGAAGAACCCGTATGTTGATATCGCGCAACCTAGCCTCTGACTCAGCTAGTTTTTTCACTTCATCAATCAATATAGTGCTATCAAGTACTTCTTTAGACCGGTCTCCCTGTCTTGTCATCATCTGCACACGTTCAAGCACAGAGCCTGCACGAAGAGATTGTTGACTTATCTTATCAAATAACTCTGGGAGTCTTTCAAATTTTCCTATTTCGCAGAAGTTTCTAGCGGTTTGAGAAAATAGTGAAATAGCAGTTAAGGGCTGATTGATTTCATGTGCAATACCCGCGGCCATTTCACCCAGCGCATTTAGCCTGTCTGCGTGAGCCATTTGTTCGATATGCGAATTGGCTTCGTCTTCTAATACTCGTTGTTGGGTAATATCTCGAATCAGCTCAACATACATTTTCTCCTCATGGTTGGGAATTTCACTGACAGATAGGTGAATGGGAAACGTTGTGCCATCTTTGCGCTTGGCCAAAAGTTCTCGACCGGTTCCAATAATATGGGTTTTTTTGGTTCTTTTATATTGGGCTAAATACTGGTCGTGATGAACGTTATAGGTTTGTGGTATTAGAGTTTTTACGTTTTTATCTTTTACTTCACTAAAGGTATAGCCAAACATCTTTTGTGCCGCATCATTAAAGCTTAGGATCAGTCCCTTATTATTAATAGTAATAACGGCGTCGACCACGGAGTTAACTATTGCTTGAGAAAATGCGTAACTTTGAAGCAGATCGACTTCAGCCTGCTTAATAGAGGTGATATCCGTAATAAAACCTTCAATTATGAACTCGTCATTTACAATAGAACTTACTGGCTCTCCCCTTTCCCATACTAAGCGGACATCATTGTCTTTGGTTATAATGCGATATTCCAGTTCAAAAAGGTACTTTGTTTTTAGGGCTTGGTTAATGGTTTGGCGTACCCGTTCATAGTCACTGGGGTGAATTAGTTTGCCCCATAATATGTTGTGTTTCTCGAATTGTTTTTTTGAGTGCCCTGTCAAAAGCATACATCCCTCACTAACGAATATCATGGGCCGGTTAGTTCTATTAAAAGCTTGATAAGCCATCCCCGGAAGATTTTTGAGTAGTTGTTCTGTTTTTTTGCGGTCATCTTTAGCTAGTTTTGTTTTATTGCGTGCAGACATTAATGTATAGACTGCTAGGGTGATAAAAATGCTCAATAAAATGCCAAGCACAATTAAAAGACTGAACATTCTGAAGAGTATAAAGGGGCGAAATTCATTGTTAGGCACAAGATTAACCTGCCATCTCTGACCCAGTATTTCAAAAGCGGCTTGCCTGTCCCATGTCCCTGAAATCGGTGAGTGTTTAGTTTGGTCTGAATAGACTTTTTGATCGTCAATAAATAAAGTGAGCTTATACTCTGCTAGTAAATAGGCAGGTAATACAGATTTAATATAGGGGTCAAAAAGAAGCACATTGACGATGAAACCTTCTACTTCTTTACTGGTTAGTGTTTTGTTCAAGACTGGAACGTAAATCCCTAATCCTCGGTTCCCATTAATTGAATTCAGTGGAACCGTTATCACTTTACTGTTTTGTTGTTGATATTTTAATTTGGCTAGTAGCGCTATGGGCTGTGAGGCCAAATCAAAATCTATCGCTGTTTTACTCCCTTCAATCGGCATTCTTCTGAGGACGTGAAATGAACTATCCACCCAAACAATTGAATGGTATCCCTGCTTAGAATAATACAAAGCCTTGCTGAGCAGATCCCATTCGTTATCTGACATAATATTAGAAGTTTCAGACAATTTAGCAAATTCGGTTAGCGATTCCATCCGCCTGTAAATATCTTCTTCAAGTAATGTTCTAATTCCATCTGCAGTACTTTGTGTTACTCGGTCAATATGTGCTCGCTCTTGTGTCTCGATATACAACACAACAAATGCAATAAAACATGCTGAAAATACACCTGCTATAACTGAATACCACAAAATAGCGTTCTGCGGTGAAAAAGAGATACGCCTTTTGTCATTTTCCAATATTATATTCCATCTAAACTGATCCTTATTAACCAATATGGATTGCCTGTTTTTTGATGTCAACTATATGTAGGTATATTAGGTGGTGGCTTCCCGGATCACTGATGAAATAATTAGGCCTAGCCTTAACTGTCCGTTTTGGGCTAATAGTTCTAAACCATAAACCATTTATCCATTACCACTTGTTGTGCCAATAGATGCAAATATTGTTATATTGAAGGATCAAAAGAAGGCGAATCTACATAGTTTTTTTCGGTATAAACAGCCAAGGCAAGTATCTTGCGGTCTTGCGACTGCCTCAACTATCTGCAGAGTGAAATTCTCACCCTGCAATCGGGGCAACATCAATCATCTCCTGTCACGGAACATGACAAAACTCTAAATGGTGTTTATAAGACGCTTACCTTAATTCACGTCTCTGATAACATTTAAAAGATGTGATTTGCGGTTTCCCCGTCTCTTTCCTTACTCCAATACTAGCCAAGACTTGGTCCTCCAATACACATAGGTATCCCAATCATTTGCATCGAAAACTTGCGCATGTCTTTTAGCAAGACTGGGTCTCCGGGACGTTCGTCAATTGTGCGAGTGTCAGATTTTATTCGCTTGGACAATACTGAAGTTGTCAAATAAGCTTGAGTTATACATAATCCCCTACGACTGAAAAGAGAGTTTTTAATTCCCTAGAGACACTGGAATCAATACAAGTAATGTGAACCGGCTTTTCCATGAAACAACTTCTCGCATTGATTTTGAGACGCTTAAAATACTTTGTAAATATTTGGAGTGTGATGTCAGTGACTTATTGGAAATTACTGACTAACAATAGGATATTTCAATAGATGTTATTGGCTTAGGAATGCGCTAATAGAATTCAAACAAACGCTGTCAAATAAAAATATTAAGAGCGACTCCTGTTTGCTGCGAACGACCTGTTTGAAATGAAAACGACTAATAGTTCGGCAATATGAGTATGAGATAAAAGTGGGCTAAATAAGTTGGATAATTTTTACTTTGGTCACAACTTAAATTGAGTTGGTAACCACTATGGATTAAAGGCTTTTAAAAGTGGTGCACCCGGCGCGATTCGAACGCGCGACCCTCGGCTTCGGAGGCCGATACTCTATCCAGCTGAGCTACGGGTGCTTTATGAAACGACAAACAACACGTTAATTGATTGCAGGGCGAGAGTCTAAAGATTTAAACTAGATTTTCCAGTCTTATTTTATGTCTTTTGCTTTTGTATTACCAATCTCATGCAATAAAGCCATCATTAACTTGGGCAGATATGTTGAATGCGCGTTAACCATTCATATTTTTGCTGTTCGGGCAAAAAGCTGGCACTAATACTATTGCTGATCAGTTTCACAATATCTTGTTCTGTTAGGGAGAGTTTGTCGACCAAGGCATGGAAGTTTTCATTCAAATAGCCACCAAAGTAAGAAGGATCGTCAGAATTTACCATGACACATAAACCATCATTTAGCAGATCAACAATATTGTGTTGACTCATATCATCAACAACACACAGTTTTAAATTACTCAGGGGGCATACTGTTAAAGGCACTTGATGCTGTTTCAAATAAGCCATTAACTTAGGATCTTCAATGCTGCGAACCCCGTGATCAATTCGATCTACTTTAAGTAAATTAATCGCTTCCCACACGTATTCTGGCGGTCCCTCTTCTCCGGCATGGGCAACTAATTTGAATCCCAATGACTCAGCGCTGGCGAATACACGCTGAAACTTTGACGGTGGGTTGTTCAATTCAGCACTATCGAGACCAACGGCAGTAATCATTGAATAATATGGCTGTGCTTCTTGTAAAGTAGCCATTGCGCTGTCTTCACTCAAATGCCTTAAAAATGATAAAATAAGGTAGACGGATATACCCAATTCTGTTTTTGCTTTCTCAATTGCTTTGGCAAATCCTGGCATAAACACATCGTAAGTAATCCCCCTTTGAGTATGCGTCTGCGGGTCAAACATAATTTCAGTATGCACTATATTTTGCTCGTGACATTTGCACAAGTAAGCCCACATTAGCTCGAAGAAATCGTCTTCGTCGCGCAATACATCCGCACCTTGATAATAAAGATCGAGAAAGCTTTGTAGGTTATTAAACTGATATGCCTTTTGAATATCTTCAACACTAGAGAAAGGTAGAACAATATTATGTTTTTTTGCCAAATTCCACATTAGTGCCGGCTCCAACGTGCCTTCAATGTGCAAATGCAGCTCTGCTTTGGGTAATTGTTGAATTAGTTGCTTGAGTTTGCTCATTTTACTGTAAGTGCTCATTATTTATATTCCTGTCGAAAACGAATGTGACTGTCGATATCGCTTGAATTTCATTCACTTACCGAATTGTTTGAGTGCAATCCGTAATGCACAATACTAAGTAAAACAACCTTTTGGTAATTGTTTTTTACTTAATTACGCTAAGTCTCGCTTTATTTTATCAAAAATGCATTACCGACGCTGATATAGATACCAATCAAGTCTTCTAATAAAATCAATATTCAGTAATACTAAAGCAGTCGTGAGAGCCCCGTTGATTGCCCTCTTAATAGCCGGACAAATAATAAGTCGGTAAATAACTCAGCAACAGCAGCCCGACAACATGGCAGAATAAAAATAATAAGGAAAGCCAATGATTACCCGTTTTTTAGATAAAACATTTTCTCTTAGCCAACACGCAACCACCGTGAAAACTGAAATTATTGCGGGCTTAACTACGTTTGCGGCGATGTCCTACATTCTTATCGTTAACCCCAGTATATTAGGGTTAAGCGGCATGCCAGTGGCTGGTTTAATCACAGTGACTGCATTGGCGGCGTGTTTTGGCACGTTATTAATGGCGTGGTTAACGAACTACCCTATCGCACTCGCTCCCGGTATGGGTCTCAATGCATTTTTCGCCTTTACTATTTGTTTAACGCGCGAGATCCCATGGGAAGCGGCATTAGGCATTGTTTTTTATAACGGTATATTATTTTTATTACTGACACTCTCTGGCTTGCGCCAAAAAATTGCAAATGCAATTCCAGCCTCACTAAAAATTGGAGTGCAATGTGGCATCGGTTTATTTATTGCCTTTATTGGACTAAAAAACGCGGGGTTAATTGTAGACAACCCAGCCACTTTTGTTGGCTTAGGTGACTTATCACAGCCGCCAATACTATTGGCTTTTCTAGGTATTATTTTTACTATTGTATTGGTGATTAAAAAAGTCACCGGGGCTATCTTAATATCAATAGTGACACTCACTGTTATTGGGCTATTTATTCCAACCGAGAATGGTTATTTAACCGCAATGCCCAGCGCTATCGTTGGGCTTCCGCCACCTATGTCCGATACCTTTTTTGCGATGGATTTGCTTTACCCTATCGTCAATTTCACAACAACTTGGGACCTAATTTTTGCACTTATGTTTGTCAATATGTTCGACACCATTGGCACACTCATTGGTGTATCTAAGCGTGCGAAGCTAGTCGACGACAACGGTAAACTACCTAAAATGGGCCGCGCAATGACAGCTGATGCTGCCGCCGGCGTGGTTGGCGCAGCGCTTGGTACATCACCGGTGACCAGTTATGTTGAATCTGCTGCAGGCGTTTCTGCAGGCGGGCGTACAGGCTTAACCGCTGTTGTTGTGGCTATTTGTTTTTTACTTGCCTTATTTTTGTCCCCACTCATGCTGGTTATTCCGATTATGGCCACAACACCAGCATTAGTCATGGTAGGTATTTTTATGATGGATTCAATCAAAGAACTCGATTTTGCAGATTTAGCTAGTGTAGCGACAGCCACCATTGCATTAATGGCAATGCCGTTAACCTTCAGTATTAGCGAAGGTATTGCCTTAGGTTTCATTACTTATGTCGGAATTAAAGTCGGTACCGGTGAATTTAGAAAAGTGAGTCTAATTACATATTTCATGGCGGCTGTATTTTTGTTGAGATATTTACTCGATTTGAAATAGCCTTCAACATAAACCTAAGAGCTTTTTGTATAGAAGCACAAGAATTATGAGTTAAAGATTGTCCGGTGGGCACCTGATTTTTGGATAAAAAAGCAACCTTATAAACAGTAATATAGTAATTACATAAGATTTAAACATTCCTTATCGTATAGAAAATAAACCATCATCGCTCATGTCTTCGTAGTAAATCCCATGACGGACAAGCAATGAAAAGAGGGTATCTAACATGACTGAAAATAGCCAAACAAAACCAATCCAGCTCAGGCCAGGGCAAATTCCCCAACAAGCATTTGACTGGTATGACGAATATGCACATGGTGATATCAATCGCCGCACATTCATGAGTAGGCTGGGAACGCTATCGGTAGCCGGTTTGTCACTTGGCCTAATTTCTAGCGCCCTTATTCCTGACTATGCAAAAGCAGAACAAATTAGTTTCAATGACCCCGCAGTAAAAGCAACTTACGCTGAGTTTGACTCACCCAACGGCCATGGCAAAGGTAAAGGTTATTTAGTAGTACCGAGTGACTTAAACGGAAAGGCCCCAACAGTGCTAGTTATTCACGAAAATCGCGGTTTAAATCCATATGTTAAAGACGTTGCTCGTCGTCTAGCAAAAATAGGATTCATTGCATTTGCACCCGATGCTCTGTTTCCGTTAGGTGGTTATCCAGGAAATGATGATGATGGCCGCGCAATGCAACGTAGCTTAGACCGATTAAAAATCGAACAAGACTTCATGGCTGCGGCAACTTGGTTAAAGTTGCATGGGCAAGGTACAGGGAAGTTAGGGGTGATTGGTTTTTGCTTTGGTGGTTATATCAGTAATTTATTAGCCGCAGCAATGCCAAACGACATTAATGCGGCGGTCCCTTACTATGGAACTCCGGCAAGTGCCGAATTGCAGCAGAATGTAAAAGGCCCGATATTACTTCATTTCGCGGAGCAAGATCAGCGCGTGAATGGAACTTGGTCAGCGTATGAAGAAGTACTTAAGACCAATAAAGCCGACTATAAAGCGCACTTTTATGCGGGTGCTCAACATGGTTTTCATAACGATTCAACAAGTCGTTATAGTCCTGCAGATGCTGACTTATCTTGGCAAAGAACAAGCGCCTTCTTCAAGAAACACCTCGCTTAAAAACACACTATACAGTAGAGACTTAGCAATCCGCCATGCCTCTACTTTTGATGCTTCTGCAGTAGATCCATTTTCATTACGTGCAAACTGTTATACAATGTTCAGTTCGTTGCGGTTGTTACTTATATCGCACAACAATGTTTCACGTATTTTTATCTCATTATACTAGCCGTCAGGTTTGTAACAGTGGGCACCAATAAAGATTCAGCGTATTTAGCAAGTTCGCTGCTTTATCAATCCGTAGTTTTAACCTTTGAGCTTGAACAAAAGACCCTATGCCAGATAGTAACCCAATTCTACAGCTACAAAAACTTGCCGGAAGACGTACTTTCGACAAAGGAGAAATGCTGTATTTTCAAGAAGCAGTCCATCGCTTCACTAAAAACCAATTAATAGTTACGGCTATCGTCCAAGAAATTCAGGAGTTTACTGTGAAGCTTTCGATCGTTGAAGGTCAGTACGAAGGCAGTTGTAATTGTTCCGACTCTGAGGGCTTCGACTTTTGCAAACATTGCGTCGCTGTGGCCCTCACTGATATTTCGCGTGAAGCCGACCTTGAGGTTCTGCAGGAAGGCGATGACATTGAGCGTATCACTGGCTATATCGAAAGCATGTCTGAAGCCGAAGCGAAAGCAACACTATTAAAGCAAATTACTAGCGACATAGATAAAACTGAACAATGGGTATTGTTTGCTGATGTCAGCAACGGAAAAGTAAATAAAAAAGCACTGATCGATATTATTAACAAAGCGCTACCTCTGCGCGAAGTATGGCGTCAAAATAGAGTAAAGACTTATTTTGAGACCGCAATAGAGAGATTTAATCGCCTAATTTCAATATTGCATAAATTGCCAACTGACCCAGCGTTTGAATTAACCCAGACTGCCTTGTTGAGATACAATAAAGCACTCGGTAAAATTAAAGATGACAAGGGCTATCGGCTAAAAGTTGAAGTAACACTGGTTCAAGCATTTGCAACATTCATCAGTGAGTTGAATTGGGCACCTCAGCGTAAAGTAAGTTTTTTAATGTCACTTTACCATCAGCCGTTTACTAACTTTGCATTGCCTTCGATCTATAAGAAGTTCGTAAAAAAACACCCAGAGTTAATCACTTTATTTATTGAGAAATTAGTTAACCTCGAATGCCAATTTGAACAAACAGATACTAGTTCAATCCAAATTGAAAAGAGCGTAGATGACACACATGAGCTGATACTTACTGACCTAGCTTTATATTATGCAGACGGAGTTGTGGATGCATCGGCTGAAAATAAATTGAAGCTCATTGAATGCAAGCATAAGCTCGCAACTACTCTTACCGAATACATTGAGTTAGCTGAATTATGTGTTGCATTAGATCTTAAGGATATAGCAAGAAAGTATATTGCTGAAATAGAAGCCCACGAGCTCAATTATAGGCAAGAAAGTAAACTACTTACGCTTAGTGCAAATACGCATGAACAATTAGAAGATATCGACGCTTCACTCGAGTTACATTGGTCGGCCTACGAACGGTCATTAGAGGCAACAGACTTTCACGCTGTGCTGAATTTACTTAGTACATCTGAGAACAAGAGCGAAGCCGACGTTCAACATTGGTTTGAAAAAGCCCAAGCATTGCTAATGAAGCAATTGCAAGATGCTGACAATCAAGATGCTCTGTTCGAACTATATTTAGCATGTGGTAAAAACGATATCGCGATAGCCGAAGCGCAAGATGTCGTATTGTCCAATTCATTGCTTCATAAAATTGCACAATTGGGCATCGAGACACAACCCGAGTTGGGTTTTGTTTTATACCGCAGGCTGATCAGGACGTATCCAAAAAATACAGATACGCAAGGATATGAAACGGCAATTACCTTGTTGAAAGAACTAAAGTCGGCGTTAAAGAGTAAAAAGCAACATCAAGCATTTGAGTTTTTAATTAGTGAATTGAGTTTTGATTTTAAGCAAAAACGAAAATTTATTGCGTTGCTGCAAGGTCAATTTGGACTATAATTTAAAACATTAATAGAAACAGCTTGTTATCCGATAAGTATAAATCAAACGAATTTTTTATAAAAAATACCCTTAGGGATAATGCAACTAATAGTTGTTTACCCCTGACTAATGTTTATAATTGGTTAAGTTGTTGTGAGTTATCACAAATTTCAGGAGAGAGTAGTGAAATTTAGAGTATTAGTAAGTCTTTTCGTATCAGCGTTATTTTTCGTAAACGCAAACGCACAAGAAATGACAAATGATGATATTGCAGAGCGTATTCAACCGGTCGGTAGAGTGCATGTTGCGGGCGCAACGCCTGCTGTAGCAGCAGGACCTCGTACTGGTAAACAAATATATGATGGCGCGTGCGTTGCATGTCACACGTCCGGCGTTTTAGGTGCACCAAAACTGCAAGTTGCTGCTGAGTGGCAACCACGCTTGGATGAGAAAGGATTTGACCAGATATGGAAAAATGCCATCAACGGCATTAACGCGATGCCCGCAATGGGAGCATGTAGTGATTGCACTGATGAAGACATCAAAACAGCGATTAGTTATATGATTGAAGGGATTTAACTCTACTTAGATTGTCAGGAACTCGATTCCCTAACAAATCTAAAGTGTAGAGTTGCAAAGGATTTTGTTTAAATGAATCAAGACGATAGAGTCATCGGTGAGCTTTCTGAACAGGAATTGCGGGAACTAATCCCGCAACTTCAGAATCTCACAGAAAAGCATAAACACACTGAAAAAATCCAGAAGGCACTTTTTGACATTAGTGAACTAGCTAGTTCGGTTAGTGATCTCCACAGCCTCTATAAGGCGGTTCATGATATCGTCTGTGATTTTATGAATGCCGATAACTTCTACGTTGCCTTTTTTGATCATAGCGACAAAAATGTCGATTTTGCCTACTTCGTTGATCAACTCGATGAAGAGGTTCTTTCATTAGTTCCATATGAACGCATTATGGACGGTGTTACTGGCTACATTCTCCAAAATGGGGAAAACTTGGTAATAACTAAAGAAAACACTGATTTTGTTTTACAACAAACCGGTATTCAGATGTTAGGAACACCACCTGTCGATCTGATCGGTGTTCCATTAAAACGAAGCGCTGACGTAATTGGTGTCATGGTAGTTCAGAGCTATAACGACGAGGTACGTTATAGTCCAGAAGACTTGGAAGTTCTCTCATTTATTTCCCAGCACATTGTCACAACCGTTGACCGCGTTAAAAGCCGTGAAGTGACTGAACAAACCATTCGTGACCGCACCAAGCAACTACGTAGCA
>Ga0256371_100081_pt1 | contig 16166 bp, 14 predicted proteins | sample SI3MviralmetaG_FD_190079 | JGI IMG/M metagenome (GOLD analysis project Ga0256371, IMG submission 190079) | Sea-ice brine viral communities from Beaufort Sea near Barrow, Alaska, United States - SI3M | ecosystem: Environmental > Aquatic > Marine > Coastal > Brine | place: USA: Alaska | collected...
GGTCCTGCAGGTGCGATCATTTTGCAAGATATTGAGACGGCAGAAAACACACGTGTTCAATCGAGCTCTCAGTCTGAAAAGAGCATACAGCCTGAAAAGAGCATACAGCCTGAAAAGAGCATACAGCCTGAAAAGAGCCATCAGCCTATAAAGAGCCATCAGCTTAAAACGGTTTCACAGCCCAAAGCTATCAAAGAGACTAAACCTACGCCGGCTGAAATGATGCGCCAAGCGATCTCTGCTAATGTGAGTCGTTCCAAGCGCGAAATCCCTCACTACTATTTACAACTTGATGTTGTGCTAAACAAGGCACTTGACTGCTTAAGTATCCACAATGCAGATTTACCTCCAAGTAAGCGAGTATTAGTTAATGCCTTAGTTTATTGTGCTATCGCTCGGTCGCTAACTACTTTTCCTGCTTTTAATGGCTTTTATAACGACGGTCACTATCACGCATCAGACGAAGTGCATTTAGGAAACGCCATTAGTTTACGTACTGGTGGACTCATTGTCGCATCTATCCATAATGCACATCGCCTAGGTGCAATTGAGTTAATGGATAAGATCACCGACCAAGTGACCCGAGCGAGAGAAGGCGGATTAAGGATGTCCGAAGTACAAGATGCCACCGTGACGGTCTCCAATCTTGGTGATAGAGGTTCAGACAGTATTCAAAGTATTATTTTCCCACCTCAAGTTGCTATTTTTGGTATTGGCAAACCACGAAAAATGCCTTGGATAATAGATGATGAGATTGTTGGCGCCACCATCGTTAACATTAGTTTAGCCGCAGATCATAGAGTTAGTGATGGTCATTCTGGGGCTCGCCTACTTAACAAGATCAATAAATTATTGCAAACCCCAGAGAAGTTACTATGAATAATAAACTAGCATTACAAACACTCATCTGTCGCCTTATTTTAGACATTGCACCTGAGGTTGATATCGAGTCACTTGACCCGAATGAAGAGCTTAGAGAAGAACTCGATTTAGACTCTATCGATTTCATGAAGCTATTGGAAGCCGTGTCTTTGGAAACGAGTATTACGATATCAGAAAGTGATTATGACCAGGTACAGTCGCTGCAGTCGATGGTTAGTTATATTGAAAATAGAACCTAGAAAGTCGCCACGTAGTTAGCTTGTATAAAGCAATCTTGTATTTTACCGAGGTAAATATTTTTTATGCTAAAAACGTTGTAATACAACCGAAGTAAAATAAAAGAGTAATCATCTTACCTATTAACATAGTTATGTAAGGGAAAATAAATGAGCAATATATATGGTTTTAGTGCTTACTCACCTGCTCAAATAGCTGCACAAGTTGACAAAATCGGCGTCGCAAAAGCCAAACTTCCATTACTATCATTGGTGATGCTCGGACTATTAGCTGGCGCATTTATTGGAATTGGCGGAATGTTATATGCTCTAGTTAAGTCTGACCTTACCTTAAGTTTTGCTACCGCTCAATTAGTCGGGGGCTTGGCATTTTCTCTTGGACTTATATTAGTTGTTGTGGCGGGAGCAGAACTGTTTACCGGGAATAACTTAATTGTCATCGCATGGGCCGATAAGAAAATTTCTTTGTATGAGCTTTTCCGAAACTGGACTGTCGTTTGTATAGCCAATCTGATCGGTGCAGTGAGTATGGCTATACTTGTTTTCTTGTCGGGACACTTACTCATGAACGAGGGCTTAATAGCACAGCAATACATTCATATTGTGGAAACAAAAGTCGCTTTATCCAATACAGAAGCCTTTTTCAGAGGCGTTTTATGCAATGTTTTAGTCTGTCTGGCAGTTTGGATGGCTTTGGCTGGAAAAACCGTCACAGACAAAGTCATTGCTATCATATTTCCGGTTACCGGATTTGTTGCTGCTGGATTGGAGCATAGTGTAGCGAACATGTATTTTTACCCAGTCGCTTGGTTAATCCAATATTTTGCTGTTGTGGAAACGAGTGAGCATTTAATTACATCTTACGATTTTATGAGAAACCTTTTCTTCGTTATTTTAGGTAATCTGCTCGGCGGTAGTGTATTCGTTGGGCTGGTTTATCACCTGATTTATCGACGAGATAACAAGCCAACCTAAGCCATAACATAATTGTCGCTGAGTCATTTATCGAGAAGCACAGAGAAAATCAATGCTCCTTAGTTGTGGGTATTTCAATGCTGCATCTGCATAAACCTATATAGACACATTTAAATAAGCATCAAAATATTGATAAGCGTCAATTTATTATGCCCATTATCTACTTTAATAGGAGCTTATTGATTAATACGTAGAGCGAGTTATGAGTCAAACTCAAGTGAATAGCATATGTCCATTTTGCGGAGTAGGTTGTGGCATGGGTCTTGTGGTCAACGAGGGCTGCATCAATGCTGTAAAACCACTTAGTAAACATCCCATAAGCCAAGGTAAGTTATGTGCCAAAGGCTGGAGCACTCCATTTGGGATCAGCAAGCACAATAGAATAACTCAACCTTTACTAAAAAAGGAGGGTGTATTTGAAGTTGTTGGTTGGCAAGAGGCATTGACTTACGTGGCACAAAACCTGCAAAAATGTATTAGTGAAAGTGGCTCTCAAAGCGTCGGCGTGATTAGCAGCGCTAGAGCAACAAATGAAGATAATTATGCTGCCCAAAAGTTTGCTCGGGCCGTATTAAAAACCAATAATATTGATCATTGTGCCCGAATTTGTCATAGCCCATCAGTTGTGGGTCTGAAGCAAACATTGGGCTCAGGTGCAATGACAAACAGCATCGATGATGTGGCCAAAGCCGACGTTATTTTGATAATTGGCGCAGATTCCACCGAGAATCACGCCATTATTGGTGGGCATATCATGCAAGCGAAACTTCGTGGTGCGAAACTTATTGTTGTTGATCCTCGGCAAACTCGTCTCGCGCAAATTGCCGACTTGCATTTGCAACTTAACATTGGAACCAATATTGCGCTGTTGAATGGTTTGCTGAATATTATTTTTCAGCACAATTGGCAAAATGACGATTTTCTTGCGCGTCGCTGTGAAGGCACCGATGCGCTCAAGAAGCACGTTGCTGACTATCCGCTGGACAAAGTTGCAGAACTGACTGGGATAGAAGGTCAAAAATTAGTAGAGGCAGCTAAATTATATAGCCAAGCAAATGCCGCATTTCTTGCATACGGAATGGGAATTACACAATTCATTAGTGGCACAAATAATGTTATCGCAGTATCTAACTTAGCACTTGTGTGCGGTCAAATTGGAAGGGAGGGCACAGGCATTAATCCATTACGCGGACAAAACAACGTGCAAGGCGCTTGTGATATGGGCAGTTTGCCTAACGTATATCCAGATTATCAAAGTGTAGCTGACAAAAAAGTACGTGAAAAATTTAGTCATGCTTGGAATACAACGGTTGCACAAGCGCCAGGATTAACTTCGCTAGGTATGAGCAATCAGGCACGAAATGGAAAATTCAGAGCACTCATTATTTGTGGTGAAGACCCGATTGTGACCGATCCAGATCGCAATAAGGTTGAAGCGAGCATGCGCGCGATGGACTTATTAGTCGTTGTTGAACTGTTTATGACAGAAACTGCGAAAATGGCTGATATAGTGCTGCCCGCGGCTAGTTTTGCTGAAAAAGACGGATCGTTTACAAACTGTGAGCGCCGCGTTCAATTAATCCATAAAGCGATTGAACCGCCGGGTGAAGCTAAGGCTGATTGGCAAATATTGTCCGAAATAGCTAAAAAAATGGACTTAGGTAGGTTGATGAATTGGCAGACAAGTGAGCAAATATTTGATGAAATGGCTCAGTTAACTAGCTCGTTTAGTGGTATGACTTATTCTCTTTTAGCTAAGAAAAACGGAATACAGTGGCCATGCAATGCTGAGCATCCAAAGGGAAGTCGTTGGCTGCATACAACCACGTTCCCGATAGGAAGAGGTAAACTTATTGCTGTTGATCACGTGCCAACGAATGAGCAACCTGACGCCTACTATCCTTTTTGGTTTACTACAACCCGGTTACATTATCATTATGGGTGCGGTTCCATGACTCGCCAATCTCCCTTACTCGAGAGAGAAACGCCAATTGGACTTTTGTATATTCATCCTCAAGACGCCTTGGATCTGGGCTTGAAAAACCATCAAGCGGTAACCGTTTCATCTCGGCGTGGTTATCTCGAAACTCGTATTGTATTAAGCAATGAGCTGGTACCGGGTTTATTGAGCATGCCTTATCATTTCAAAGAAGCGCCTTCTAATATGCTAACAAATGATGCAATGGACCCTACCACTGAAATGCCAGAGCTAAAGGTTTGTGCAGTTAATATTGTCCCTCTGCCCAAAAATCAATCGCCATGCCCATCTTCTATATCGACTGATATTGAAGACTGGGTGATTCAATAAGCACAAGGAATATATATGCTAAACGATATCTATTTACTCAAAGATTTAAGTATATTAAACGCTCATCTTGCTCAGCATTATTCAGTTGTGCGACTTGCAAAAGATACCGATGGTGAGGTGACTTGGACGGAACAAGCTGGGGCAACCAGTGCGCCTTTGTTCGGCCATGCGAATTTACCTCTTACGTCTCCAAAGGCCTTCTTTTTTCCAGAACAAGAATCGTTATATAAGTTTGATGGTAAAACCTTTGAGACCATACACCCCAGAGTGAAACCAATCGTCCTATTTGGCGTTCAGGCTTGCGATTTAACCGCAATTGCATACCAAGACCAATTTTTCAAACACGATCCTTATTACCAAACAAGGCGCGATAGTGTTTTGCTGGTTGGCATAGACTGCGAGGCACCCTGCAAAAACGGTTTCTGTGCTGAAGTTAATGCCGGACCGCATGTTAACAGTGCCACTGCGGATTTAGTTTTAAGTCGTTTGAAAATGGATGACAGAACGAATACATCAGAGTGGCTTATCGTTGCATCAAGCGAAAAAGGGGTTAATAGCCTACGTGATCTTGCATTGGAAAAAGCAGATGAAGCGCATCTTAAATTGAGAACTAAATTAGGCGATCAAGTACGTTCTCAGTTTGCTGATTTTAGTTATATTACAAATGCAATTGAGTATTTAAACGACAAGTCAATTCCTGCACAGTTATGGGAAGAACTGAGTGTTAGATGCTTGAGTTGCTCAGGTTGTACCAATCTTTGTCCCACTTGCTCTTGTTACAGTACTTTTGAAGTGATTGAAGCTGAGCCGATTAGTAATACGTTGGAATTTGAAACAGTAAGATGTTGGGATTCTTGCTTGTTTGAATCATTTCAGCGTGAAGCTAGCGACCACAACCCAAGTCATAAGGCAGCTCAAAGAGTAGAGCGATTTTGGTTTCACAAATTTTCGGATGAATACCTTCCTGAATTTGAGCGATATGGTTGCGTCGGGTGTGGGCGTTGTGAACAGACCTGTCCAGGCACAATTGGTGTTCATTCAGTGATGAAAAGGATTGATGAAGTATGTTGCAACTAACCCCCCAAACAATCCGAATAGTCGATTTTTATGATGATGGAACCGACTCTCGGCATTTTACGTTTGAGCCAATAGGCTTTGCATTCCAGAGCCCGATAGCCATTGGTCAGTTTTTTATGTTGTCGGTGCCTAGCAGAGGACTTGCGCCATTTACTTACACATCACTCCCTGATGAACAGGGCCGTTTTAATGCTCTTATTAGAAAGGTAGGCAAGTTAACCGACCAATTATTCACCTGTAAAAAGGGTGATCTGTTGGGTTATAACGGACCTTATGGTAATGGTTGGCCAACGGCTGAAATAAACCAAAAAGAGGTATTAATTGTGGCGGGTGGTTGCGGTTTAGCGCCAGTGACAACGGCTATCGATTATTTAATAGATCAAGGTCGAGCTAATTCGGTCACACTTTTATATGCGTCACGTGATCAAGAATCACAGGTACTTAAGCAGGAAAGAGAGCGTTGGCAGTCGAAAATTAACGTGTATGAAACACTCGATGTTCAAGGTGACAAGGATCATTCAGGATTACCGACTGAACATCTTTCTGCCGTGCTAAATAACCTCGAACACCATCCTGATATGTTACTCACTTGTGGGCCTGAAGCGATGATGAGTAATGTTGCGAAAATGTGCGTGGACTTAGGCTTCAAAAGTACCGATATATGGATGTCTGTTGAACGGAGAATGCGCTGTGGTGTTGGCTTGTGTGGACACTGTTATATTGGTAGCACGTTCGCTTGTAAAAATGGCCCAACGTATTCCTATGATGAATTTATTGAGCTTGAAAAAAGTAATACCGTAACGCATTTGTATCATCAACATTTTCAGTATTGTTAACATTTGAAGCTATCGCTTCGGAACAAACCTCTGCGCTTCCCCTTAATTTAATTAGTATCTGAAGATATTGATAGACATCAACAACTAGAACCAGCTACTGGAGTAGTCTTAGGTACACTACTTGAGAATAAGGAAAGCCAATGGCAACAATTACGTTTCATGGCGCAGCACAGGAAGTGACAGGGTCTTGTCACATGGTTGAATCATCCAGTTTTGGTCGTATTTTGCTGGATTGTGGGATGCATCAGGGAGGGCACAATGTTGACCGAATTCAAAAAGAAGTTTTTGAGTTTAATCCAGAAAAAATAGACGCTGTCATATTATCGCATGCCCATCTTGATCATAGCGGAATGCTTCCCAAATTAGTCAGTCAGGGATTTTCAGGTAACATTTATTGCTCAAAAGCGACAGTTGGTTTACTGGATATAATGCTAAAAGATTCGGCCGGCATTTACTTTGGCGATCTCGAAAGAGAAAACGTGCGCAGAGCTAGAAAAGGTAAAGAGCCGCTGCTACCAGAATATACTGACGAAGATGTAGAAAATACACTTAAGCGTTGTAAAGGTATCGAATATAAAAAAGAAGTTGAAGTGTTGAATGGCTTAACTATTCAACTGCAAGATGCGGGGCACATACTTGGGTCGGCAATCGTAACGCTTTTTATTCATGAACAGGGTTTGCATAAAAAGCTAGTTTTTTCGGGTGACTTAGGCAATAAAAATGCAGTGTTAATGAAAGATTTAAGCATCATCGAAGAGGCTGATGTAGTGCTGATGGAGAGCACTTATGGTGATCGTAATCACAAAAAGATAGAAGATACCTTGGAGCAGTTGAGAATCATTTTAATCGACACGCAGGCACGCGGTGGCAATATTATGATACCTGCATTTGCCGTCGGTCGTACTCAGGAAATACTTTTCTACCTCGGTACTTTGCATAAGGAAGGGCTTTTAAAAAACTGGCAAGTTGCGCTTGATAGCCCAATGGCGATTGAAGTGACAAGAGTATACGACAAATGGTTTCGTGCGTTGGATCAAGCCGAAATTCAATTAGCCAGCCCAGACGCCACTTCTATTTTGAAAGATTTTATTCCTAATTTATATTTGTCGGTGTCAGTTGAAGAATCAATTGCCATTAATCGTATTCAAAAAGGCGCAATTATTATCGCAGGCAGCGGAATGTGCACCGGTGGAAGAATTCGTCATCATTTTAAACAACGAATTTGGGACTCTCGAAATACGCTTATTTTCTGTGGTTACCAAGCTAATGGGACATTGGGACGATTACTCGTCGATGGTAAAAAGCACATTAAGATTTTTAATGATGATTTTGCCGTTAAAGCCCAAATTGAAACCCTCGGTGGTTTTTCTGCCCACGCAGGGCAAGATCAACTGATGGAATGGTTAAAGGGCTTTAAAAATAATCCATCAGTTGTTCTCGTGCATGGAGAACCAAAGGCATTAGACGCCCTGTCAAACCGGATATGGCAAGACCTAAATATACAGGTGAGAGTGCCTCATCGCGGTGATTCTATGGTTTTTTAAGTGCCTATTCTTGGTATATTTGGTAATTTGGATAAACCGTATATGGCCAAGGAGTGACTTTGTAATATGGCTGTATATAGGAAACCACATCTATTAATTCAGAGATCGTGAGCACATCATTATAAATGGGCATCACGGAATCTCCATTTTCATCTAGGGTTGCCCATTGGGCGCCTCTCGATAGTCTATGTGAGGGATTGATGATACTGGTAACCAATTCTGCATACGTTTTCACTATTGCTGAATTTGAACCAAGTTCAATTGGAGGTTCATTCCAGCGTTCGATATTTTTATCCTGAATATCAGCGATGCTATGACAATCGAGACATTGATACTTCAAAAATACACGCTTACCTACTTCAGGATCTCCCTTAGGTAAACTAAATCCTTTTGGTGAATCGACTCCATTATCACAAGCAGTCAATATGAAAATACATGTTAGACCAAATAAAATAGTGCCCTTACTCATCCTAATATCCTCTCAAATAACTTGTATTGCGAAGGCAATGCATAGCTTTCAACGCTAGGTTATTACACCTAATCCAAAATAAACCAAAAATGGAATCTAGATTTGATTTGGGTCAATTTCCTCGGTTTTTACTTTGTTAGTATAAAGTGACTTTGACAACAAACGGCCGTTATGTGATTGCGATTGTGATCACTAGACCACTAGGGATAAACAGCATGAGCAATTACAAAAACATATTAGTCGCCATAGATATTAATGCAGATTATGAAAGCGTGATTCAGAAAGCACTGTCAGTTTGTCAGTCAGTGGACGATCTCAGTCTGGTTTATATCCCGTTATCCTCAGTTTATATTCAACCTTATCTTTATGGAGCAGATTACAGCGCGATCGATGATTCTGATCGGATGGCTAGGGCTCAAAAAAAGCTGGATGACATTGCGCATAAATTTGCTATTAAAAAGAACAATGTTTATTTAAAAGCCGGTGATGCTGCAGATGAGATACAGAACTTTGCGAATGAAATTCATGCTGACTTAATTGTGATCGGTACGCATGGTAGAAGTGGCATTAAATTGCTTCTCGGATCGACTGCCAACGCCGTATTGCATGGCGTAAAACAGGATGTTCTTGCCGTTCGGGTACATGATGGAAAATAGTTGGTGTCGGTAGGGGATTCTATATGGCAAATATCAGTCGCTTGCAGCTGGATGTTTTGAAACCTCATAAACCTAATGCTTATGATTTTGCTTTAGCACTGTCAGAATTAGACCCTACTTGGAAAGTCGCAATTGAAGTCGTGGAAATTGATGAAAGCACTGAATCTATTTGCTTAGAGGTGACTGGTATACATATTAATTTCGATAATCTACAGAACAAAATAAACGAATTAGGAGCAACCATACATAGCATTGACGCAGTCGAAGCAAATGGAGGGTCGTCAAATTAATAGTTTGGCGAAAACAGGGTGAAGGGATTATTAAATCTCATACGCTTAAGTCAATCTCAGTCGATCATAAGACGTTACTTTGTGGTGAATGGGTTTGATGGAGCTCTCACCATGTTTGGCTTGATTCTAGGCTTTATGTTGAGCAAAGAAATCCAAGTGGTTAGTGTCATTAATGTTTGTTTGGGTGCGGCAATAGCGCTAAGTGTATCGGGTGTTAGCAGCGCTTATGTGAGTGAACGTGCAGAACGAAAGTTTCTACTGCATAAACTAGAAGATGCGATGTTAAGTGACTTAAGTGATTCTTCGCATGCGCGTGCTGCCCAGCTTGTTCCCATTGTAGTCGCACTAGTAAATGGCTTAGCTCCTCTTATTATCTCTTCGTTAATCATGATACCTCTTTGGCTAAATGAAGCTGGTTTTGCATGGGTTACTGCGCCACTTTGGGCCAGCTTATGTGTTGCCGGACTATTATTATTTGCACTCGGTGTGGTACTCAGTGATATCGCAGGTATTCCATGGTATTTGAGTGGCTTAAAGACACTGGCGATTGGGTTTTCTACAGCTTTTTTAATTTATTACTTTGTTGGATCCAGTTAAATGAATAATACAGAAGATGAAATTAACTGGCATGCACTAACAACCGAAAATAGTCTTAGTGCACTGAGTTCAAGTCTTAAAGGCTTAACTGATTCTGAAGCCGAAAAAGCATTGGAAAGCTTTGGTGAGAACCAGCTTCCGGAGACCAAGTCTGCTAGTATTTTCATGCTCTTTTTACGTCAGTTTAAAGAGATTATGACCATCATTTTATTAATTGCAGTTTTGATTTCAGGTGTGTTAGGTGAATTTACCGACGCATTAATAATTTTAATTATATTGATTTTAAACGCGACGTTGAGCGCATATCAAGAGCGCAGGGCCCAACAGGCGCTATTAGCTTTAAAAAAGTTGGCGACACCCCAAGTCAATGTCAAACGTGACAATCGTGTCGTTATTATTCCCATACAAAATCTAGTCCCCGGCGATATCGTAATGTTGGAACAGGGCGATATAGTGCCTGCTGACATTAGATTGTTAACGGTGCAAGGATTACAAATTGATGAGTCGACACTTACCGGAGAGTCGTTAGCGGTAAATAAGCAAACTGAGTTGATAGACTCACACACCATTGCCTTAGGTGATAAAACCAATATTGCTTTTAAAAGTAGTATTGTGACTTTGGGGAAAGCGAGCGGTGTTGTTTTTTCTACTGGGATTAAAACAGAAATTGGGCGCATAGCCAATTTGCTAGATCAGGAAAAAGAGGCGAAAACGCCTTTACAATTGCGCCTTAATTTATTTAGCAAACACCTGGTTTTGGCTATTTTATGTATATGTATCATCGTGTTATTGGCTGGCGTTGCGCAAGGCCAACCTTTTATGACCATGCTACTAACATCTCTGAGTTTAGCTGTTGCCGCTGTGCCCGAGGCTTTACCCGCAGTGATCACTATTTCACTTGCCCTTGGTGCAAGTAAATTACTGAAGCAACAAGCTTTAATTAAAAATTTGCCAGCCGTTGAGACGTTGGGTGCGGTCACCTTTATATGTGCTGATAAAACAGGCACGTTAACTGAAAATAAAATGCTCGCCAATCAGGTTTTCGATGGCTGTGATTATGCATCTGTGTTGACTGACGATCATTATTTACTGGCTGTCGGTATGGCTATCAGTAATGACGTTGAATTACGTAATGACCAAGCAGTTGGCGAAGCTACCGAAGTTGCTTTATTTAATATGGCCGCTTTATACGGCTTTCATAAAGCTGAATTATTAGATAAGTTTCCCTTGGTCAATACGATACCTTTTGATAGTAACCGCAAGCGGATGACAACTATTCATCAGACTAAAAATGGCTTTATTTCATTCACCAAAGGCGCTCCCGAAAGCATACTAGCAAATTGCATAAACAGCGAATGCAGTAACCAAGGATGTCAATTTTGTGCACAAGGTATTCTTGAAAAAGTAGATGAACTGTCATCAAAGGGACAGCGAGTTTTAGCATTAGCAATGCGCAAATTGGCTTCATTACCCAGCTGTCATGAAGTAAGCAGCGTGGAATCTGAACTCACATTTTTGGGGTTAATTACTATCTCCGATCCCATTCGAAGCGAAGTGCCTACCGCCGTTCAAAATTGTATTAGCGCCGGCATAACACCGGTGATGATTACCGGAGACCATCAAGGTACCGCAATAGCAGTAGCCAAAGAATTAGGACTTGGCAACGGACAAATAGTTTCTTTAAATGGTGATGAACTGCAAGCGTTGTCCGATGATGACTTCGTTACACAGGTGACTAAAACAAATGTTTATACTCGAGTTACGCCTGAGCAAAAACTAAAAATTGTCAGAGCACTTCAAAAAAAAGGACATTTTGTTGCTATGACAGGTGATGGTGTGAATGATGCTCCGGCGTTGCAACACGCCAATATTGGCATTGCCATGGGCCAAAAGGGAACGGATGTGGCTAGAGGGGCGGCTGATATGATTTTGCTAAATGATGACTTTTCAACCATCGTAAAAGCCGTAGCAGCCGGAAGGCGTATTTACGATAATATTCGTAAGTTTATTAAATATACGATGAGTTCTAATTCAGGTGAAATTTGGACTTTATTAATGGCGCCGATATTAGGTATGCCGATACCACTCTTACCCATCCATATACTATGGATAAATTTGGTAACAGACGGGCTACCAGGACTCGCATTTAGTGCTGAACCTGCTGAAAAAGGAGTGATGCAAAAAGCACCTCGTCAGCAACAAGAAAGTATTTTTGCAAACGGCATGTGGCAACATATTCTTTGGGTTGGGGTTTTAGTAGGCGTCCTGTGTTTAGGCACCTTATACTGGGCTCTTCTTCAAAAGCTAGATTATTGGCAAACGATGGTTTTTACCGTTCTTGTTTTTGCTCAACTATTTCAGAGTTTAGCTGTGAGATCTGATATTGAATCTCTGTTTACACAAGGCTTTTTCACTAACCCTCTTCTACTAATAGCTATTGCGATTAGCGTGCTTCTGCAATTGGTAGTCATTTATACACCGATGTTAAACGATCTATTTCGAACCCAGCCATTACCGTTATCGGACTTAGGGATTTGTGTGGCAATAGCATCTATTGTTTTTATCGCAGTAGAAATTGAAAAATTGTTAATTAGGCGAAAAATTATTTATTCGTCCAGCAAGAAAGCGACCTAAAATTCGATAACAGGAGGTTAAATTGGAACTTCTGGAACTCATTATGACCGGAGTCACAGCAATAATTCTGTTTGTATTTGGCCTTGATAATTTTTCACGACAAATTGAGCAAATTTCTGGAGATCGGTTTAGAAACTTTTTGAGTTCGGCAACTAATGTTCCTATTTTAGGGGTGCTTATTGGCGCGCTAGTGACGATGATTATTCAATCTAGCTCAGCAACATCTGTTATTTCTATTGGTTTGGTAAACGCGGGAGTCCTATCCTTTAAAAATAGTGTAGGCATTATTTTTGGAAGTAACATAGGTACGACGATTACTGCGCAACTTGTTGCTTTTAAGCTGACTAATTTTGCTCCGATTTTAATAATCATTGGTTTTATATTAACGATTACGAATAGCAAAGCGTCTATTTTTGGTAAGTCTGTTTTTTATTTTGGTTTTGTATTTTTTAGTCTCAACTTGATATCAAGCACGCTGGAACCACTGCAAAACAATGAGACGCTAGTCTCAATCTTAATTCAACCACAAAATCCACTTTATGCCTTGTTGATTGGATGTTTGTTCACTGCGCTAGTGCAGTCAAGTTCCGTGACAACAGGTTTAGCTATTATCTTCACGCAGCAGGGGGTATTGGGTCTTGAAAATGCGGTTCCTTTGATCTTAGGCGCCAATATTGGCACAACCGCCACCGCCTTCTTAGCGGTTATTACTATGGATGTTGCGGCTAAAAAAGCAGCGTTTAGTCATTTTCTATTTAATGTAGGGGGAGTCATACTCTTTTTTCCAGTGTTGCTTGTATTTGGATACAAACTAGCTGAATTTGATCAAAACCCTGCAATTGCTCTGGCCAATATTCATTTAATTTTTAATGTAACAGCGAGTCTAATTTTTACAGCATTCATTACCCCATTTACCCGTTTTGTCGATAATTTATTTGGAGAGGGTAAAATGGATTTCGAGCGAATTGAATTACCGAGGTTAAAAGAAGATGATAATTTCGCGTCCGTAAAGCAAACGTTAGACTCCTCCTCCGAACAGTTATTTCGCTTTTTACAGGAAAATTATAATCTGGTAACGCTAAGTATTGAGACTAATTATAAAGGCGTATATGACGCAGCCGAGAAACGAATTGAATACGTTGATTTCCTTAAGAATCAATACATGCATTATTTTTCTAGCGCGGTGATTCTGATTAATCAAAAGAATGAATCGAAGGCGTTGATCAAGCTTATTAACCAGTTTGATTATTTGTTTCAAATACACGATTCAATTACCGATTTATTCGAAGCAAAACGGGTAACAAATGAAAAATATATCGAATTAAAAAGTGATCTACTCCTTTTAATACGAGGATTATCTATTAAAACTTTGGATGTGTTCGATGAAATTGTGAGTGAAATGCTCGATATGCAACACCAAACTGAAAAGCGATTATTAACCTCAAAAGAAAAAGAGTTGCAGCATGAAATTAACGACGTTAATCGGAGTTTGCTGTTACTCATCGCCGACACATCTCGCGAAGATGCAGGTGCATTAATAAATTTTGTGACTTACTCGCAAAGACTAAAAGATAAACTCAATAACTTTGCAAACTTACAAGTCAAACTCAATTTACCAATAGAGCCAAAGAAAGAAGATGAGATCAATGTGTAGGTATTTAAAATTTTAGTAGGGAATGATTGATTTGTTATTTAGCTTTCCTAATTAAGCGTATGTTCTATACTTATGTTTTTTAAGTGCTTAATTTTTTTATCGCATGAGTGCGTGAGGCTAGATGTTAATGTTGGTTGCTAAACATATCAGTAAAAAATTTGCTGCATACCAAGCGTTGAATGATGTTTCATTCGAAATAAATAAAGGCGATATTGTTGGTTTCTTAGGTAAAAATGGCGCAGGGAAAACGACCTTAATGCGCATACTCACCACTTTTATCACCGCATCCTCTGGTTCGGTGCTCATCGATGGAGAAGACATTACCAAACACTCCCTAACGGTTAGAGAAAAAATCGGCTACTTGCCTGAAAAGCCGCCCTTATATGGGGAGATGACAGTGAAGAGTTATTTAAAGTTTGCGGCGCAAATAAAAGGTGTCTCAGCAAAGAAAGAATCATTTCAGGTTGCAAAAGTACTAGATGATTGCGGCTTAACTCGGGTTGAGAAGCAAAGAATTTCCACCTTATCCAAAGGTTATCAGCAACGAGTAGGTATAGCACAAGCCATCATTCACGAGCCTAAATTACTTATTTTGGATGAACCGACAAGTGGTCTCGACCCCATTCAAATTCTGCAAGTGCTAGCCTTAATTAAAAATCAAAGAGATCAGAGAACCGTCTTACTAAGTACTCACACGCTAAATGAGATTGAGCAAGTTGCTCAGCGCGTATTAATGTTGAAGTCGGGTCAAATTGTACTAGATGAACCTTTGGATGGTTTACTGAAAAAGAAACAATTAACTCAATTACACCCCGTTACCTTGGAGCAAATCTTCATCGATTATCATCAAGATACACCTTCACCACAATTATCAACACAGGGTTAGTTGAAGATGAATAAAACCTTCGCAATAGTTAAAAAAGAATTACATAGCTACTTTAGTTCACCCATTGCGTATCTCATTTTGATAGCAACATTGTCGCTATTTAATGTTTTCTTTTTTCTCATTATTGATCAGAACCACGAAGCTTCATTACGTGATATTTTCATATTGATGGAGTTTATGTTTGTCTTCTTAATTCCGCTGCTGACGATGAGAATGTTCTCTGAAGAAAAAGCAAACGGCACGATGGAGTTTTTACTCACATCACCACTAACTCTCAGTATGATCGTGTTGGGTAAGTATTTAAGCATGCTGATTTTCTTCACTTTGTTGATCAGCATGACCGCTACTTACTATTTTATTTTGGAATACTTTGGCGATCCAGACCCCATGAGCATCCTTTCTGGGTATGTTGGAATTTGGTTGGAAGGTGCATTTTTTATAGCGATTGGCTTGCTTGTTTCTTCTTGGACGCGGAATCAGATAATTGCCGCATTAATGTCTTACGCGTTGATATTTTCACTGTATTTTGCTGCTAGCTTTACCAAATATTTCAGCGGTTCTATAGAGAACTTTTTTGTACAGATTAGCACGCGTACGCACTTAGAAAATTTTGCAATTGGCATAATCACGCCCAGTAATGTGACTTATTATTTAACAGGGATCATACTTTGTTTAGTTTTAACAAGGTTGAGTATCGACAATAGGTTGTGGCAATAATGAGCAAATCAACTTTTAATATACGCTCAGTGTTGCCCACTCTACTGCCATTCTGTTTCGGATTGTTACTTTTGCTTCTCGCAGCAGCTGCATCTGTATTTTATATAGACCAACGGCTTTCTTACCTGACAATAGCTCTGCTTAGCTTTAGCGGGACTTTCCTTATTATTTTTTTAGGCATGGCTATAACGTATCGATTTAGTAATATAAAAGCTGACATCGCGAAGCCTGTGAGAGAAGCAACGCCCATTAGCCTTGCAGCTTCTTTCGAGCTTAACCGATGGAAGAAGCTAGCTACGGTGGCTTTTGTTATTATTGCTAGTTTGAGCTTCATTGGGGGGAGTAATTATCTAGCTAATAATTCGACACTACGATGGGATATAACAAAGGACAAACAGCATACTT
>Ga0256371_100082_pt1 | contig 16038 bp, 13 predicted proteins | sample SI3MviralmetaG_FD_190079 | JGI IMG/M metagenome (GOLD analysis project Ga0256371, IMG submission 190079) | Sea-ice brine viral communities from Beaufort Sea near Barrow, Alaska, United States - SI3M | ecosystem: Environmental > Aquatic > Marine > Coastal > Brine | place: USA: Alaska | collected...
CAATTCGGCGTAAACCATCAGCATCGAGAAGTGAAATAACTTCAATCATACCGTCTACATCTCGGCCGTTACTGCCAATTGGACGAGGGTCAGCGACGCTGACATCGAAGTACCCTAATATGCCGCTCAGAAAGACAATAAGCACTGCCAATATGGCGAATAACGTTATCGGGTGAGGAAGAAGATTACCTAACCACTCAACGGTAGATAAAAATCGAGAAAACCAACCAGATTTAGATAAATCTTGAGGCGGTTTAGATGACGGGCTTGAAGGTGAATTACGACTAGTCAACTGTCACTCTCTTTTGTTGTTGTTATTATAACGTCAAAGGATACATAAAATACGCCGGTATATCATAAAAAAATGATAATAAGCGACTTTCATCTAGAATTACAATTTAATAATTGAACAAAAAAAGAGTGATAATTTACACTGTGTATGGAATCACCAAAACTACAAATTGAGGGTTCTGCATCGATAGATAAAGGGTGGAGAGTGATCAAATTGAATCATTAGTTGCCGCGTGTGCAATGTGGCGCAGTGTTCTGAGCTCTAATCAAGGTGGTTGAAAAAAACCGACGTAAAAAAAGGGGCAGTGCTAATTAATCTCGAAGGATCAATTAACACTGCCCCTTTTCTAGGTTTTAAAGAATGTTACTTCCTTTTGCCTGATTGTGAATTTAAATAATTAAAGAATTCACTGTCCGGCTCTAATACGATCACGTCTTGCTTGCTATTAAACGCATTTCGATATGCATCCATACTTCTCAAGAATGAGTAAAACTCAGGGTCTTTAGAAAATGTATCAGCGTAAATTTTAGCTGATTGTGCTGCACCTTCACCACGTAACTGACGCGCATTTCTCTCGGCGTCTGCCAACATGATCGTGACTTTAGCATCAATATTGGCACGAATAATCTCGCCTTGTTCTTTACCTTCAGAACGATACTCTCTCGCTGCTGCCGCTCGTTCTGAACGCATACGATTGAATATTGACTCACTGATTTCAGTAGGTAAGTTAATCTGCTTAACTCGCACATCAACAATCTTAACACCCAATTCATCGGTGCTGCCTGAAGCTTGTTTCATTGCTTCATCCATCAATTCACTACGCTCACCAGATACTATCTGCTTGATTGTACGAGAACCGAATTCAGAACGGAGTCCGTTGTTTACTTTCTGCTTTAATAGACTCTCTGCTTGAAATCTATCGCCGCCAGTTGACAAGTAATAACGCTCAAAGTCTTCGATTCTCCACTTAACATAGGAATCAACGATCAAATCTTCTTTCTCTATTGTCACGAAACGGTCTGGTTGCTCATCCAACGTTTGAATGCGAGCATCCAATACTTTCACTGTATCAAATAAAGCTAATTTAAATTGCAGACCTGGCGTATAAACCTGAGTTTTACCTTCGTCATCTGCAACGACTTTACCGAAGCGAACGACGATAGAACGCGTTCCCTCCTTGACCACGAAAATAGATCCGTAACCAATGGCTAACAGGATGATTATTACTATCGCTAATAAATTCTTCATGCTTTAGTTTCTCCCCTGTCTATTATTGCTGCGTGTAGTGTTGTCTTGCGTTCTGTTCAACAACTCTTCTGCAGCTGGTGAGTTTTGCAAACCTTCCAATGTGTTCCGCTCTTGAGCACGTTGTGCTTGAGTTTGTGAATTTGTACGATCCATAATCTTGTCTAAAGGTAAGTACATCATGTTACCACTGCCCTCTGTATCAACAATAATTTTACTGGTACTCGAAAATACCTCTTCCATTGTTTCAAGATATATACGCTGTCTAGTCACGATTGGGGCTGCTTGATATTGTGGTAGTAGCTCTTCGAAACGAGCCACCTCACCTTGAGCTTCCAATATAGAACGCTCTTTATAAGCCTGTGCTTCTTCGTTCATACGATTGACTTGTCCACGAGCTCGAGGCTCAATTTCTCTCGCGTAAGCTTCAGCTTCACGAATAAATCGAACTTCATCTTCCTGAGCAGCAATGGCATCATCAAACGCCGCTTTTACTTCCTGCGGTGGACGTGCATCCTTGAAGTTCATGTCGATAACCGAAACACCCATGTTATAGGCACCAACGATACTATCCAATTCATCGCGAACTCGTTGTCTAGCTGTCTCTCGACCATCAGTCAAAATGTCATCCATTTTCATATGACCAACAACGTAACGAATAGCACTGTCTAACGCTTGGCTTAAACTTGTTTGTGGGTCAGTAACCGAGAATCTCCAGAGATACGGATCAGCAATACGATATTGCATTTCCATTTCTACACGCACCATGTTTTCGTCTTCAGTCAACATAGAGCCAGCAGATCCTAACGAGCTGATATTTTGTACGTTTATAGGAATGATTTCATCAATAAACGTCATCTTCCAGCTTAAACCAGGTTGTGCTAGCTGCCCTGTATTTTCACCGAATCTCAATATTACGCCACGTTCAGCTTCTTTAATGGTATAAAAACCACTCAAGCCCCAAACAACAACAATAATAGCAACGAGCAGACCCAACCCTAAGCCAGTATAGCTTTTGCCGCTACCACCGCTGCCACCGCCTCCAGACTTACTAAACTTGCTAAATAAATTTTTCAGTACTTCATCAAGATCCGGTGGACCTTGTTCTTTACCGCCGCGATTTTTCCAAGGGTCGTTTTTATCACCACCCGGCTCATTCCAAGCCATATAGACACTCCAAAATTAAAGTCATTTATGCTTACGTTTTCGTTTTACTAATACTTATACTAAAAGCTGATCAGATTAGATTATTAAATTTTCAAAAACCGCTACAAAATGTAATTATTGAGACGATTATCCAATTCTTTATCTATTTTGCTCCAATCACTCTCTAGCATTTTAATCTCAACCAGCCAATCTCCATCGTCTGAATAGCTTTGTTGTGCAATGCAATTAAGATTATAGAGCATTCCACGCAATCTACCTTCATTTGGAGGAACTTTTAACTGATATTCAACCATTTCCCTTTGTAGACATTCAGTGAGGGCATTTTTTAATAAATCAATACCCAAACCTTCCTGCGCTGAAATCCAAACACGAATTGGACGACCTGTATCGTCACGATCGATTTTTGGTACAACGCCCTCAAGTCTATCTATTTTGTTACAAACGATTAGTTGCGGCACTTCACCTGCGCCAATCTCATCTAACACCTCGTTTACTTGGTCGGTATATTCAAGATATTGATCATCTGCATAATCAATAACGTGCAGTAACAAATCTGCTTCTTGTGTTTCCTGCAGTGTTGCCTTAAATGCAGCAACTAAATCATGAGGCAAGTGGCGAATAAAACCCACAGTATCGGCAAGAATCGCATGACCAACTTCTGCCAATTCAATTTTACGCAATGTCGGGTCAAGCGTAGCAAACAACTGATCTGCTACATAAACACCTGCATTTGTAATTGTATTAAATAGTGTGGATTTTCCAGCATTAGTGTAACCAACAAGCGATACTGTCGGGATCTCAGCTCGTTTTCGAGAGCGGCGTCCTTGCTCACGTTGTTTTTTAACTTTTTCGAGCCGCTTTATTATGCCTTTTACTCGGGCACGAAGTAACCGTCTATCGGTTTCTAACTGTGTTTCACCTGGTCCACGTAAACCAATACCACCTTTTTGGCGCTCTAAGTGAGTCCAACCGCGTATAAGCCTAGTTGATAGATGCTTTAGTTGTGCTAGTTCTACTTGCAACTTACCTTCATGGGTTCTGGCTCGCTGCGCAAATATGTCTAGAATAAGACTAGTTCGATCCAACACTCGACAACAAATAAGTGCTTCGAGGTTACGTTCTTGTGAAGGAGAAAGTTGGTGATTAAAGATGACTACGTCTGCACCAATCGCTTTTACCGTGTCTGCTATTTCTTGCGCTTTGCCGCTACCGACAAAAAATTTAGCCTGAGGAGAGCGCCGAGATGTAGTTAATATTGATGCCGTATTTACACCCGCTGAACTGACCAGCATTTGCAATTCGTTTATGTCTTCTTTGTTGCTTTCATCAGAGAAATCAACGTGAACTAAAACTGCCTGTTCACCGGCTTCGTAACGATCAAACAAATAAGGCTCCGTTTATGTGACTTTCAATTAATACCTGAGTTTCGATCAAAATAACTTGACGTCAGATAGTGCGATTTAAGCCTTTTGGCATTACTCGCCTTCTCCTTCGCCGTCGCTTTGACTAGGCATTACGATAGCTCTAGCAGGAACGACTGTTGATATTGCGTGCTTGTAAACCATCTGACTTACCGTATTTTTTAATAAAATAACAAACTGATCGAATGATTCCACTTGGCCTTGTAGTTTGATGCCATTTACAAGATATATTGATACCGGAATACGCTCTTTTCTCAGCGCATTTAAGAAGGGGTCTTGAAGTGATTGACCTTTAGCCATTTGTTATCCTTACTCTTTATTATGATATTTTTATTTTTATTTTTTAGTAACACCTTTACCACAAATTAAGTGTATACCATTAAGGCAAAAGAATGTACCGAATTTTACTGTATCTTATGTAAAATCATTTCGACATTTTCTGTATTGCCTGTTTGCAATGAAATAGCACCCTCCCAGCCTCTTAGCCACGTTATTTGACGTTTCGCTAATTGCCTCGTCGCAATAATACTTTTTTCTCGCATTTCATCAAAGCTGCACTCGCCACCCAAATATTGCCACATCTGACGGTAGCCTACACTCCGAATAGACGGCAAGTTTAAATGTAATTTCGAATTATTACGTAATTTTGTGACTTCTTGTTCAAAATTATTTTGCAGCATAATGTCAAATCTCAAAACAATGCGCTCATGTAACAAAGCACGGTCATGTGGCATAAGACTAAACTGCGTGAATTCATACGGTAAAGGTTCAGGCTTTATCCCTTGCAATGAAGTCATGGTTTTACTCGTCAAAGCATATACTTCTAGAGCGCGCATAATGCGTTGAGGATCATTCTCATGAATTCGCTTAGCGCTTTCTGGGTCGATCTCACGGAGCTTCTCATGCGCAGCTTGTAATCCATGCTGATCAATAAATAATTGAATTTGAGAGCGGGTTTTTGCATCTGCATTTGGTAAACTAGACAACCCGTTTATCAGGCCATTGAAATACATCATAGTTCCGCCGACAAGAATAGGAACTTTTCCGCGCTGCAGTATATCTTTTATACATATTTGTGAGTCTCGACAAAACTCTGCCACCGAATACGCGTTTTGCGGATCAACAATGTCAATCAACCAATGTTTAATCCCCGCTTGCTCTTCGAACCCAGGTTTAGCCGTACCAATATCCATTCCCCGATAAATAAGGGCTGAATCAACACTGATAATCTCACCATTTATTTTTTTCGCCAACTCAATAGCTAAGCCTGTTTTACCCGAAGCCGTTGGCCCCATAATAGTAATGATTTGTGGGAGTTCAGATTTATGCTGTGTTTGTAAGATTGCAGAGTCACTCATTTCAATTTTCATCAACTAAAAAAGTGACCATGGGTATATCAACCGTTTTAGCAAACGTTGTGATCAATTGAACTTGCTCGGTTTGTGACATTTCGTGAAACCAATCATGTAATTCAGCGAAGGTAAAATCATACGATTGTGCCCAGCAAAAGCAAATATATTGCATTATATTTTTATTGTTATTCAGCGACAGCTCTGTATCTAATAGCTTAGGTAAAATTGACACCCAAGGCAGCTGCCTCAGGCAAGCAGGCACTTGTTTTAATATCCACTTTGCACCATGTAATTGAATGTCAAAACCAAGCTCTTGCAGAATGCTTATTCTATTCTGCATAGTTTGTTCATTTTCTTGCTTGTCAGGCACATGTGCAGCTCCGGCGATATCGCGCTTCACGGATACGGGCATCAACAGCGGTTGCTGCACATCAGATATCTGAATTTGTTGATATAAAGCTTGTGCAGGGATATGGTAAGCGGGCAAAAACGATAACTTTTCATTCCGAACAAAGACAAGTTGCTTTGATTCAGTTAACAAAAAAGAGAAAGCGGATTCACTCCGACTACCACTATTTTGGAAGCTTTCAGAAGACTTACCATTAGGAGTCATTAAATTTTGATATTGATTAGCTGCGGTTTTGTTGACCGGACCAGCACCTTGATAAGAACCCCCTTGATGACGGTTACCCTTACTTCCTTTATTTTCGAAGCCTCTCGCTTGCGGGTTATAGCCAAGTGAACCACTCACATTATGATCGCTGACCTCACTTAAGCGTAATGGAGATATATAGCCGGTTTCTGGCGTTTGTGCCTCAGGTGAATCAGCATTAATTAACTTGTCGTCTGCAGAACTACTTTGAGGCTGCTGATATGCATGCTTTGGCACTTCATATAATGAGGTCACATTGCCGCTAGCCGAGTCAGTTGGTTCATTCTTATCGAATTCAAAAGCATCTGTCGAAGCACTCAGCAACAGTGCATCCGATATACTTTTATAGATCAGGTCGTGCACTTGGCGACTTTGATGAAAACGCACCTCATGCTTGGCTGGATGCACGTTAATGTCTAGCTCTGAGGGTGGCATCGTGATAAACAGAACGAATGCAGGATAGGTTTGTGAATCAATCATACCCTCAAATGCTTGTCGAATCGCATGCAAAACAACACGGTCTTTCATCATCCGACCGTTCACAAAACTGTATTGTAAATCGTTAGTTCCTCGCCCCTGCCCGACGGTATTACACCACCCAACAACTGACACGTTTTCGTATTCACCAAGCACTGCAATGCTACTTTGCAAAAATGCCTGACCACAAACTGCAGCTATTCTTTTATCTTTAAATTCTGGCAATACAGCAGGATAGCGGTGAACAACACGACCATTATGTTTGAGCGTAAAACTGATTTCAAAATGACTTAATGCGATGCGCTTAAAGACCTCTTCGACATGTTGAAATTCTGTTTTTTCGGCACGTAAAAATTTTCGTCGGGCAGGTGTATTGAAAAACAGGTCGAGAACTTCAACCGAAGCCCCTTTTGGATGTGCAGCAGGATTTAGTTGAATTTCCATTTCGCGACCTTCGCAGTGAGCCTGCCATGCCTCTGCTTGGGCATCAGTTTTTGAGGTCAGCGTTAAACGACTCACAGAACTAATACTCGCCAACGCTTCGCCGCGAAACCCCAAACTCGTAATAGACTCTAAATCGTCGATATCCTCAATCTTACTCGTCGCATGGCGGCTCAATGCTAGGCTCAATTCTTCTTTGGGAATGCCGTTACCATTATCACGAATAAGCATCCGCTTATGCCCGCCTTTGTCGATTTCGACCAGTATATCGGTGGCACCCGCATCGATGCTATTTTCAACGAGTTCTTTTATAACGGATGCAGGTCGCTCTACCACCTCGCCAGCGGCAATTTGGTTAGCAAGTCGAGCGGGGAGTATTTTGATAGTCAATGCTAGTATCTTCGCTTAGTTAAGTCATGGTTTTTGTTATATTAATATGAGGGAATAGTCAGTGTTTGACCTATCCTCACTAAGTCACCCTGTATGTTATTGACTGCTCGTAAACTGTCTAATTCCACATTGTAGCGCTTTGCCAAAACTGAAAGTGACTCACCACTTTTTACTTTATGTTGTCTTGGCTGATCATCGCGCTCTTGCGCCCATAAAGTGCCCTCGGGCGGCGCGTTTTTAAAAAACAGTTGAATAGATTTAAAGAGTGAATCCGCTAATTGTTGACGATATTCTCGCCAATTCAAGTTTTTCTCTTCCTGAGGATTGGAGATAAATCCAACTTCAACCAGAATCGAAGGTGTTTCTGGTGCGGTCAACACGGCTAAACTAGCGCTTTGAGGTATTTTCTTGTGCATCCTTGTCACTTTCTTCATCTCTTTAATTACTTTGTTGCTAATGTCATAACTCGAAGCGCGTGATAAATCCATCGACATATTAAAGATAGTTTCGGCGAAATACCTCTCTGTATCACGATCTCCGATAACATTAGCTGCGGATCCAAGCAATTCCGAATTTCTTTCTGTTCTTTCTAATAAACGACCTAATTCACTGTCGGCTCGGCCTTTAGAAAGCACCCAAACAGAACCACCTCTTGGCTGTGGCGAGGTAAATGCGTCCGCATGAATAGAGACAAGTAAATCAGCATTAGCTTTGGTTGCAAAAGCAGGACGGCCATTTGGGCTAATATAGTAATCACCGGTGCGTGTCATGATAGCGCGTAAGCCGGGTTCTTCATTAATGAGCTTTTCAAGCATTTTGCTTATGCTTAATGTAATATTCTTTTCGTACGTCCCGCTAGGTCCAATCGAACCAGGGTCTACGCCACCATGTCCCGCATCGATAACAATGACGATATCTTTGTCACGTTTAGGTGCTGCCGTATTGGTAACTACAGGCGCAGGATTGGGATCTTTTAAATCAATCACAACTCGGTGCCCAAAGTCAGCGCTAGGTTCCAACGAGAACAACTGCGCGATTATATTTTTATTTAGTTCAATCACCATGCGCATATCGGAAGCCAACTTAGGCTTTGAATACCGGATTTTTTTAATCAGGCCACTGTTATTATCTACTTTGCTAAAATTGAATTTACTACTGGTATCTTTGAAGTCAACAACCAGTCTTTGAGGTGATTGCAGATTAAAATAGGAGAAACTAGTTTGCGTTGAGAGATCAATAACAATGCGGGTATCGTCTTCGCTTGGGGATATTCTAATATCAGTAATATTGGATTTTGCTTGAGCATACGAGGTTAGGCTAACGAAAAATATTAGTACCAAGATCGCTACTTTGTATGCAATTACATTCTTGTTCATTGTATCTTTTATTCTTATTGTTCCGACAACCACAATTTAAGATTAACACAGTATCAAATTATACAACATTACCTTACGGACTTCCCATTTCCCAGTGTTGGTTGAAATAGCATGCTAACTACCAACAATTTACGAATGTTATTTACCTCATAATACTTACTGCGCTAACGCACTTAGTACGCGTTCACCAGCATCAGATGCAGCAACAAACTCGAACCACCGGCTATCATCATCAACGTTGTCAATTTTAATGTTTAACTCGACATCTGGCTTTGCAAGTAAACCCCAACCTTTTTCAGCCCACTCAATAAGACACATACTATTGTCATTGAAGTAGTCTCTAATGCCCATAAATTCTAGCTCTTCTGCATCCGCTAAACGATACAAGTCAAAATGAAACAGCTTGATGTCATCAATCTCATAAGGCTCAACCAAAGTATAGGTCGGACTCTTTACACTCCCATTGTGCCCTAAAGCTTGGACTAAATGTCGTGTAAATGTTGTTTTTCCTGCCCCCAAGTCGCCGTTGAGATAAAATGTTAGACCACCTAAACCTTGTTGTATTAATACCTTCGCCAATTGCACCGCAATGATTTTTGTCTCATCTTCAGAATGAGCTATAAATTCGTTCTTTAACATGGGGCCCGTATGCTCTTTATTATTTATAGTTACTCGTTAATTAACATTCGCACTGTATCAAATAAGTCACTTGCAAGCATCCCTCTTTGGCCTTGTTTTTCAGCAACTATATCACCGGCTTTTGCATGCAAGGAAACACCATACTGACATGCTAGAGGAGTGCTGACACCCTGTGCCATTAATGATCCAATAATACCCGTGAGCACATCCCCCATGCCTGCTGTTGCCATACCGGGATTACCATGCCGGCAAACCCAAGAATTTTGTTCATCATCAATAATAGTTCCGGCACCCTTTAAGACGCATGTTGCATGATATCGTTCAGCTACTTGTCGAGCAAAAACGAATCGATTGTTTTCTATTTCTTCAATACTAACGTTCAGCAGTCTTGCAGCTTCGCCACTATGCGGTGTCATAACGTAATCTTCGATGTTAACGAAGGATGCGGTACTTGCCATAATATTTAGGGCGTCGGCATCAATGACCATAGGCTTAGGGTTATTTTGGCAGTAATGTAGAACGGTATCATAAGTTGCTCTACTCCAATCATCTTGACCGAGTCCTGGACCAATCACAATGCAAGTTGCCCAAGCTAATGCATCTTGCAAATTAATCGAAGTAACCATAATTTCAGGACGTCCGGCACTAATCTGTACTTTTGAACTTTCGTGAGCATAAACTTTTACTAGGCCTGTTCCGCTGCGCAAAGCTGCCTCCGCGCTCAGTCTTATGGCACCAGCCATACCAGAATTACCGCCAACACATAATAAACGACCATAGGACCCTTTGTGACTATGCACAGGTCTCGGAGCAAGTCCTTTAAAATGAGCAATATCGAGCGCATTAGCATCACTTCTAGCTAGTTCAGCGAAGGCTTTACCAATGCCTAAATCTTCAAACACTAGTTGCCCGCAAGATTGCTTGCCTGCACCTGTCGTTAAACCTAGTTTGATACCAATAAATGTAATGGTAATATCAGCTTGAATGCAGCGCCCAAGCGATTCACCGGTGTCAGCATCCAAGCCACTGGGCAAATCAACGCTGACAACAGGAAGTTCTGAATCGTTTATTGCGTCAATCACATCAGCGAACTCGTTGCGGATAATACCTGAGATACCAATGCCTAGCAGTGCATCAATAATTAAGTCGCTGCGGATAAGTAAGTCTGGGGTAAAAGCTGCAACTTTACCTCCGCTGTCCAACCAAGCTTCTTGAGCCCTTGCGACGTCACCAGTAACCTCTCGTTCTGGGTCAACGGCACATAAAATAACTGATTTACCCGCATTTGCTGCATTTAATGCAGTGACATACCCGTCACCTGCATTATTGCCTACACCTACTAGTATTAAATAGGTCTGTGCGTTAGGCATTAATGAAACGCAACGCTCAAATACTGCTTTGCCCGCTCGTTGCATTAGTTCAAATTTCGAAAGACCGAGCTTAGCTGCTGCTTCCAATTCAAAATGCTTAACTTGATCAGCACGATAGAGTTTCTGTGTTAGACTTGGAGCTGTATTTTTATGCAACATGCGAATTTGTCCGTAGAAAATGTCAGTTATTAATTCAATAGATTTGAGCCAGCTCACCGACAATATCAAGACTTGGGGGAAGGCGCTAGGCTTTCAGCAAATTGGTATCAGTGATGTTGATCTAAGTCAGCACAAAAAAGCCTTGAACGACTGGCTTGAGAATGGCTATCAGGGTAGCATGAGTTTTCTTGAGCGCAACGTCGATAAACGCTTATCACCCGACCAATTAGTCCCGGGCACTTTGCGTATAATCAGTGTCCGCATGGATTACCTGCCACCAGACGCGTCCTTCGCAAGTAATTTAAAATCATCGTCTACTGCCTATATTAGTCGCTATGCTTTAGGGCGAGACTATCACAAAGTCATTCGCAAAAAATTGCAAAAGCTTGCTGAACAAATTCAGGAATACACCCAAGACTTATCATTTCGTCCTTTCGTAGACTCAGCCCCCGTGCTTGAGCATGCCATTGCCGAAAAAGCCGGCCTTGGGTGGACGGGTAAGCACTCACTTACAATCAATAAAGAGGCTGGCTCATATTTCTTTTTGGGCGAGCTATTCATCAATTTACCATTACCAGTCGACCAACCCGTTGAGGAAAATTGTGGTAAGTGCACCGCCTGTATTTCAATTTGTCCAACGCAGGCAATTATAGAACCGTATGTTGTCGACGCTCGCAAGTGTATTTCTTATTTAACAATCGAGAACGATGATGCAATACCATTGGTTTATCGCAAAGCCATTGGCAATAGAGTTTATGGATGTGACGACTGCCAACTTGTCTGCCCTTGGAACAAATATGCAAAGGTGACCGAAGAAAAAGACTTTTTTGCAAGGCAAAAACTGCATAATCGTTCATTATTAGATTTATTCAAATGGACGGAAAATGAGTTCTTAGAGTACACAGAAGGGTCTGCGATTAGACGAATAGGTTATCGGAAATGGAAACGAAATATTGCTGTTGGATTAGGCAATCAAATTGTTCACACACAACAGGAAACTGACGAAATCAAAACTGCATTGCGCAGTGCACTCGATTTCCCCGATGAGATGGTGCAAGAGCATATTCAATGGGCTTTGACTGAGGTAACACAGCATGAGAGTGATAAAGCCGAGGTTATTTACGTTAATGCCGCTCATAAAAACGAGCCACAGAGCAAAGCAGTAAATAGTGGCCTGGATAAAAATACCGTAAATCGGAAAACGCTGAGGCTGGCTAGAAGTGTAGAAAAAGGAATGCCTAAGCACAAATAAAAAAGGGTTTTCTAACTTAAGAAAACCCTACATTTATTAGTACCTATTTTTTTGTGGTGACTTATTTGTGATATTGAGCACTGTATTTGTGCACGGCATCAACAAAAACGCCGGCATTTTCAGGCGGCACATCTAAATGAATTCCATGCCCTAAGTTAAATACATGCCCCTCACCTTCGCCAAATCCAGCAAGTATATCTTGAACTTCTTGTTCAATGCGCTCAGGCTGCGCGTACAAAATTGACGGATCCATATTACCTTGCAAGGCAACTTTATGGCCAACGCGTGCTTTTGCATCGGCAATATTAATCGTCCAATCCAAACCAATAGCATCGCAACCAGTCGCCGCAATCGACTCTAACCACATACCACCGTTTTTAGTAAATAACGTGACCGGTATTTTCTGGCCATCATATTCGCGAGTTAACCCAGCAACAATTTTATCCATGTATTGCAAAGAGAAAAGTTTATAATCGCGCGGGCTCAAAACACCACCCCAAGTATCAAAGATCATGACTGATTGCACGCCAGCAGCTATTTGCGCATTCAAATACAAAATGACCGAGTCGGCGAGCTTATCTAGAAGTGCATGCAGAATAGCAGGTTCCGCAAAGGCCATTTTTTTAATTTTAGTGAAGGCTTTGCTCGTGCCGCCCTCAACCATATAAGTAGCTAATGTCCAAGGACTGCCAGAAAAACCAATAAGAGGGACTTCGCCTTTCAAATTCTTGCGAATGGTGCGTACTGCGTCCATTACATATTTCAGTTCAAGCTCAGGATCAGGAATAGGTAATTTATCTACACCCGATTTATCGATGATCGGAGACTTAAATTTTGGACCTTCGCCTTCCTCAAAATACAGGCCTAAACCCATAGCATCTGGAATAGTCAGAATATCTGAAAACAAAATGGCGGCATCCAAAGGAAAGCGACGCAGAGGTTGTAGTGTCACTTCACAAGCTAATTCCGGGTTGGTACACAACGCCATAAAATTACCGGCTTCTGCGCGTATCGCTTTGTATTCTGGCAAATAACGTCCAGCTTGACGCATCATCCATACCGGTGTGACGTCGACTGGTTGCTTTGAAAGAGCGCGTAAATATCTATCGTTTTTTAATGGGGTCATGCTTTACTCATTGTGAAATTTGAAACTGACTCGTTAACATACAACTGATCTTTAATAAGGCGCTAATTATGCGGCGCCTCATTCTATTTATCCAGTTCGAGATGACTTTCATTCTATTATACCGACTTTTTTACCATTCTTTTTTGCGTTTCTTCAATTAATCTTCCCGCAATCGAAAATTTTGGTGGCACTATGGGTAAATTATCAATATCAAACCAATCGGCTTCAATGATTTCTTTGCCATCAACGACAATATCACCGCTGTCATGTTCGGCTATGTAACCAACCATAAGAGAATGTGGAAATGGCCAAGGTTGACTACTGAAGTATTCAACGTTCTTGACTTTTATGCCAACTTCTTCAAAAACTTCGCGATGCACCGCTTGCTCTAATGTTTCACCGCTTTCCACAAAGCCAGCTAAGATTGAAAAGAAACCCGATTCTTTTTGGCGTTCACCTTGCGCTAGCAAAATTTGATTTTCACGTCTTATAGCGACGATAATACAAGGAGAAACTCGCGGGTAACTGCGATGCTGACAGGTGTGACAATGCATTGCCATTTCCCAAGCTACACGATCCATGCGCGAACCACATCGACCACAAAATTTATGCGTTCGCAAAAATACGGCATATTGCCAAGCTTGAGCAACGTGTTGGAAATCTTCTTTGGGCATAGTCATGACGACTTCGCGCAAACTGATGGAGCGAACAGAAACATGTTCGAGTATTTCCTTTTGCATATCAACAAGGTGATGTTCAGCATGCTCATTGGCATGTATTTGAATCATTTGATCCGCATATTCAGCAAAAATATCTTGTGCGAAATCCACTAACAACTCGACACCCGAACGCAAATCGGCTTCTGCCGGTACTAATAATCTGTCATTCGAAAAAATAAAGTATCGTTTAGTTTTTGTTGCTGCTGTCATAACTAACCTTAGTAGATGCCCGTCAACTCGCAAAGGGTCATGATTGTGGGTCGCCAACGCTATAGTAATATTAATGTTTTTGCAAAGACAACTGCAACTTGAATATGTGAATCAGAATGCTAAAAAATCGCATTAGTTGTTTCTATAATTATGAACAAAAGTCTGGCCTTTACTGTTGTCGAAGTGAACTCCGGTGTTATACTGTTGCTTAATCAGGCGCATTACGTAAATTTTTGTAAATAGGAAAAATACTTTGGTGTTATCCAAACAAAACCAAGCACTCTTAGTGAAAGCGAAGTCCTACTGCAAAGACAAAGGCGCTCGCCTCACCCCCCTTCGTGAGCGAGTTTATGAAATTTTGTTAAATCAGGATAGTGCTATCGGTGCTTATGATTTATTAGATGAGTTACGCAAAACCGAAGATAATGCTAAACCACCAACTGTATACAGAGCATTAGATTTTTTCCTTGGACTGGGTCTAGTGCATAAAGTCGAATCAACAAATGCCTTTATGGCATGCCATCATTTTGGTTGCAGCCATCCAGTACAATTCCTGATTTGTGATACTTGTGGAGATGTTCAAGAGATTCAGTCTGCGGGGGTAAAGGAGACGCTCGAAGCTCAAGCAGAACAAAATGCATTTGTCATTCACCGCCAAACAATCGAGGCGCATGGCGTTTGCCAAAAATGTCAATAACGGCAGAAATCACATTCATCAAACCCTAACTCGATTTAAGATAAAGACGACATTCCGAATATTATCCTCAGTTTTGCAGTTAAGCGCGGTAATCCATACCTCTAAAACGATATTAACTAGAAAATATTGCATAAAATCTTACTAATAGTACCGCTTTAATTGGAAATTAATTTTAATCTGAGCGATAATTAGTGGGTCATATCAAAACTATTTAATTTGGATAAAAGGAATTCAATCATGAAACGCTCTTTGCTTTTCGCAACAGTTGCGCTAGCAACTATGTCTGCTAATACAATGGCCCAAGAGGCCCCGCCCTACGAAAACTGGGTCGGTGGTTTTGCACAATATTACAACCCCGATTCAGATAAACCTGAGCCTTTGGGTTATTTAGACGACGGTAAAGCATTAGGGGGCGAGGTAGGTTTCCGATTCGATCCTAAATGGGCCATTCGTTTTGAACTTTCTCGTATATTCTTGGACATGCAGGGTCCTAACCGTCCCGGCTTTGGTGATGATGGCGTCATGTTGGGTGCTGATGCAATGTATTTTTTAGATAACGACGTAGCCTACATTTTTGGTGGCTTACGCGAGCAATCTATCGAAGATAGCTATCGCATGATGAGCTACGGTGTTGGAAAACATTGGGAAGTTAGTGACAGCGTGCGCGTTATTACAGAAATTGCGGGATACCGTGATTTCGGTCAAGCATACAATGAATACAGTGCAAAACTTGGTTTAGCTTATATATTTGGTCAAACAAATGCTGCTCCAGTCCCCAAAGATACTGACAATGATGGCGTTTATGATGCTGTAGACCGTTGCCCTAACTCGCCAGCTGGAACGATAGTAGATGCAACAGGTTGCAATGTGGATATGGATAATGACGGCGTACTAAATAGCGCTGACCAATGCCCAAACACGTCAGCCGGTATGACAGTTTCTGCTAATGGTTGTGAAATTAAAGACGCTGACCAAGACGGTGTTTTAGATATCAACGATTCTTGCCCTAACACATTGCCAGGCACTAAAGTAAACACCAAAGGTTGCGCTGTC
>Ga0256371_100091_pt1 | contig 14609 bp, 10 predicted proteins | sample SI3MviralmetaG_FD_190079 | JGI IMG/M metagenome (GOLD analysis project Ga0256371, IMG submission 190079) | Sea-ice brine viral communities from Beaufort Sea near Barrow, Alaska, United States - SI3M | ecosystem: Environmental > Aquatic > Marine > Coastal > Brine | place: USA: Alaska | collected...
AATCATCAAGAATTACTCAAAAATGCCGACACCGCTATGTATTTCGCAAAAAACAATGGCGGCAGTAACTATCAGTTTTTCAGTGGTGAAATGAATAAAAACGCAGTTCGCCAACTGCAGATTGAAAATTTAATTCGGTTTGGTATAAAAGAGGACTTGTTCAGCGTTTTTTATCAGCCAAAAGTCGATATTGCTTCAGGTCGAATGGTAAGCATGGAAGCATTAGTCCGATTCGAGCATCCTCAAAAAGGAATAGTCAGCCCTGGGCAATTTATTCCTTTAGCGGAACAAACAGGTCAAATTTTAGAAATTGGTGAGCAAGTATTAAGGAAAGCCTGTATTGATACCAAGCGTTGGGTCGATGCAGGCTTATTTACTGGTCGAGTTGCCGTAAATATATCAGCTAAACAATTTGAATTACCCGACCTTGACGATAGAATAGAGCGCATATTGAAACAGGTGGGCTTGAGTCCCTTGCACTTGGAGTGCGAGATCACTGAGGGCACATTGATGGAGAATCCAGAACAGGCCCTTAAAATGATGCAGCGTTTGCGAGAGCGAGGTATTCACTTAGCTTTAGATGACTTTGGTACTGGCTATTCTTCACTAGCTTATCTAAAGAAGTTCCCGCTGCACACGCTAAAAATAGACAAAGCTTTTATAGATGATATTGCGACAAGTTCAGTTGACAAACACATGACCGAATCAATCATTAACATTGCACACAACCTTGGCTTGAAAGTTGTAGCAGAAGGCGTTGAGCATGAGAATCAGTTAGAAATATTGAAGCGCTACGACTGTGAGATGCTACAGGGATATCTGTTCAGTAAACCGGTTACTGCAGCTAAATTTGAGCAATTATTAGTTGAGGGTCGAAATATGAAGAACTTATTAGAATCGAGAAAACCGAGCCCAATTCGACCAGGTGTTAGAATAGCAAAACGCTAACGCAGCATCATAAAAAATCAAGTGCACAAATAGCAGCTATCATAGCCAGTTATTTTGCGAAGTTGTACGGTTTTAGAAATAATAAACATCGGCAATAACATCGGCCCCATTATCATCCCACCTATTAGCCAGCGTTTTTTATCCATTGCATTTTTAACTGCTTCGACATAATAATAAATACTACTAGCGACGAAGCTTATCACTATAATTAAACCCACTAACATGATGTTGCTTCCTTAAATAACGGCCTTAAATAACCTAATGTATTAACCCAAGTTAGACTGACTATGAAACAACGTCTAGCCCGCTTTTGAACAAGCCTCAACTCAGACCTAAAGTATATCAAACTGCTGTGTAAATGAGCGAAATATTCGTTATATGATATAAAAAAACCGAGCAAACGCTCGGTTTTTACATATCAATAACAAAGACTTAATAAAAAGTTGCACCTTTTTCACGCATTGTTAACAATAGCTCAGCCGGCTGATACTTGTCTGAGTAAGTTACAGCATAATGTTCTAGTCGGCTGACCACATGCGCAAGACCTAAAGTGTCCATATAACGGAAAGGTCCACCCAAAAACGGGGGGAAACCAATGCCAAAAATAGCACCAATATCACCATCACGTGGATTTCTAATAACCTCTTCTTGCAGGCACAATGCAGCTTCATTTAGCATCATCAAAACGCAGCGTTCTACTACGGTATCGTCTGAGAATTTTTTCTCTGGCTTGACCCCGAGCAATTCATAAACTGAATCATCGATATCTCTACCTGGCTTTCTCGCTTTATAATCGTAAAAACCAGATTTATTTTTCTTACCCTTACGATCATTTTCTAATAATTTATCAAACGCTTTAGGCGCATTAAAACGCTCACCAAACTGGCCTTTCAAAATGGGGATTATCTTGGTGCCTACATCAATCCCGACTTCGTCCAGCAGTTTAAATGCACCAACAGGGAAACCAAACTTAGTCAACGCACGGTCAATCGAATCGAGTGGTTGACCCTCTACAGCCATAAATCCAGCTTCACTCATATAAGGAGCTAGAATTCGATTAACATAAAAGCCCGCACCATCTTTAACAACAATAGGTGTTTTACCTTGACGCTTGGCAAATTCAACAGTGGTCGAAATGGTTTGATCCGATGTGAGCGCGTGCGGAATCACCTCAACCAATGGCATTTTATCTACCGGTGAAAAATAGTGTAAACCCACTACGTTTTCTGAGCGTTTTGCTTGGGCAGCAATCTCAGCGATAGGAATAGAAGACGTGTTAGACGCAAAAACCGTATTTTCATTACAGTACTGTTCGACATCAGCAACCATCTTTTGTTTTAACTTAACATCTTCAAACACCGCTTCAATTACCATGTCGTTGTTTTTGTAACCGCTGTAATCTAAACAACCGCTCAAAAGAGAAAGTTCTTTCTGCATCTCTGTTTTTAACATGAAACGCTTTTTTACTTTCTTATTTAGGATGTCATAGCTGTAACGTATCGCACCCGCAATGCCGTCAGTGCTTATGTCTTTGATACGCACTGGCACTTTTACCTTTGTGGCGGTAACGAAGGCAATACCACCGCCCATCAATCCACCACCTAAGACACCCACTCTTTTCACTTTAACCGGCGTTACTCCTGCAACACCCGACTCTTTTTTCATGTCGGTTGTTGCAAAGAAAATTTGACGTAATTGCTTTGATTCTGGGGTCATAACTAACTGACCAAATAAACGGGCTTCCGCCGCGTAACCTTTTCTTGAATCTTTTGTCCCCGCTTCTATACAATCAATAATATACATAGGCGCAGGATAATTGCCCAGAGTCTTTGCTAAGGTTTGTTCACGGGCTTTCTTAAACAATATGTTGCGGCCAAACGAGGTATTCTCCAACACTTTTGCCGTCAGACCTTTTTTCAACACACGTTTGATTATTTTCTTGTTTGCCATTTCTATAGCAACATCAAGTAATACTGTTTGCGGGACCATGTCGTCAACAATGCCATACTTTTTAGCTTGTTTTGCGCGCACGGGTCCACCAGTTAACATCATCTTCATCGCTTGTTGAATTCCGATAAGTGCGGGTAAACGTTGCGTCCCCCCACTACCAGGTAGCAAACCAAGTTGCACTTCAGGTAAACCCAATTGTGTTTTAGGGCTATCGGAACAAACACGATAATGACAAGCGAGCGCTAATTCTAACCCCCCCCCTAAAGCAGGACCATGAATGGCAGCAACAAATGTTTTTGTCATACCTTGGATGCGATCAAATAACTTCTGACCTGCTGTCGATAACTCTTGTGCTTCATCTGCGTCACTGCAGGCTGCTAGCATGGTTACATCAGCGCCGGCTACAAAGGAATCTTTTTTTCCACTTGTCACAACGACACCGCGTATCTCGCTATCATTCTCAATTTCATCCAGTATTGCGGTAACTTCATCACCAAAGTCGGCTTTCAGCGTATTCATGCTGTCACCAGGCACGTCCATTGTTAGTATGGCGATACCATCCTCTCGTTTGGTTAAGGTAAATGCGCCCATTATTCTGTCTCCACTATCATTGCAGCACCTAAGCCACCTGCAGCACATGCCGTTAATAAACCAGTGCCACCGCCGCGACGGTTAAGCTCGTTCAACATTTGTGTAATCATTCTTGTACCGGTAGCAGCAAATGGGTGCCCGTAAGCCAACGAGCTGCCCATAACATTAAATTTATCCATATCAATTTCGCCAATAGCTTTATCTCTGCCAAGTTTCTCTTGGGCAAACGAATCACTCCCAAACATCTTTATATTCGACAATGTTTGTGCAGCAAAGGCTTCGTGCATTTCAATCAAAGTTAAGTCGTTCAGTGTCATGCCTGCGCGGTCAAGCGCTATTGGAGATGCATATGATGGCCCCATTAGCATGTCATCCCATACATCAATCGCGGCGAATGCATAACTCTTCAAATAACCTATCGGTTTATAACCTAGTGCTTTTGCTTTGCTCTCTGTCATCATAATAATTGCTGAAGCACCATCTGTAAGTGGCGTTGCATTAGCAGCCGTAACCGTACCGTGCTTTTTATCAAACACGGGACGAAGTTTTGCGTAGCCTGCTAACTTCGAATCAAAGCGAACGTTATTATCTCGTGAGAACGCCTTTTTATAAGGTTCAGGATAGGCTGTCATTACTTCACTATCTAAATTACCCGCTTCCCAATTTTGGGCAGCAAGGCTATGCGACCTATGCGCTAATTCATCTTGAGCAACACGACTGATGCCGTGTTTTTTCGCCATTTGCTCGGCTGTTTGGCCCATAGACAAACCGGTTGAATATTCGGCAACAGCAGGCGGTACCGGCAATAAATCTTTTAAACCGAGCTTTTTAAGCACTGAAAGTTTTTGACCGAGCGTTTTTGTTTTTTGTAAATCAGTCAAAGCACGTGCTAATTTTTTAGAAACACCAATTGGAGATACTGAAGTTGAATCAGCACCACCAGCAATACCTACATCGATGTTACCAACAATCATAGATTCAGCAATATTCACTGTAGACTGAAAACTAGTAGCACAAGCTCGTGACACACTATAAGCATCAGTTCGCACATTCATGCCTGTTCCAAGTACAATTTCGCGCGCAATGTTTGGCGCTTCTGGCATTTGAACAACTTGTCCGAATACCAATTGTTGAATAATTAAGGGATCGATATCGTGCTTTAACATCAACTCATTGACCACCATTTTACCCAAATCGACAGCGGGAACACCGTGAAAATCGGTTGCCATTTTAGCAAATGGAGTACGCAGTCCGGCAACAATGGCGATTCGATCGCCCTGGCGGGTTTTTAAAACTTGTTTCTGTGACATAGATTATCCTGTGGCTATCAATGAGTTATTACGAAAAAAAGCATGACAACACACTCTGGTCAGACCTCTTTCGGGTATTGTGACAAAATAAACAGTAAAGTACAAATTTTACACGAGCGGAGAACAAACACTAGCGATAACAAAAACAAGACAGCGCATAAGTATTTGTTAATCTAAATAATTAAATACAGAACCATTCATTAATTTGCGGGTCGTAAAGTTGAAATTTGCAGATAGATCCACATATATGAATATCAGCGTTTTATGACTAAGCTCGGCGTTTACGACGACCAAACATAAAAATATAGTACAAAATAACGTAAGTAGCGCAACAAAGGCTAAAAATAACTATGGCAGTAGAACAGTTCAAGCAATTACAAGCCCATTTAGATACTCAAGTTATCGGACAACCCTCTCTCACGTTGAGTATTCTGATTGCGCTGCTTGCAGATGGTCATTTACTCGTTGAGGGTCCTCCTGGACTGGCGAAAACGAGGGCGGTCAATTCGTTGTCTGACGGCATAGAGGCAGACTTTCATAGGGTACAATTCACACCCGACTTATTGCCAGCAGACTTGACGGGGACAGACATATATCGTCCAGAGACCGGCGAATTTATATTTCAAAAAGGGCCTCTGTTTCATAACTTAGTACTTGCAGATGAAATAAACCGTGCTCCAGCTAAGGTGCAATCTGCATTGCTTGAAGCGATGGCTGAACGCCAGATTACGGTAGGAAATACAACTTACAAACTGTCAGAGTTATTCTTGGTTATGGCAACACAAAACCCATTGGAACAGGAAGGTACGTATCCCCTTCCAGAAGCGCAACTTGACCGCTTCTTAATGCATGTTGAAATTGACTACCCAGGTGCAGAGACTGAACTAGAAATTTTGCGTCTGACTCGAAGCGAAGCCATGAAGGCGGTTAAGCCTGCAGTGAAAAAACTGACCCAAGATGATATTACCAAGGCAAGAAGCGAGATAATGGGTATGCACCTCGCGCCCGCTTTAGAAAATTACATAGTGCAATTGATTATGGCCACTAGACGACCTGAGAACTATGACGCAGAACTTGCGCAATGGATTGAGTTCGGTGGCAGTCCTCGTGCCACTATCGCTTTAGAACGTTGTGCCCGCTCACATGCTTGGCTTAATGGCAGAGACTTTGTAGGCCCAGATGACGTGCAAGCTGTATTACACAATGTACTCCGCCATCGAATTATACTGAGTTATCAAGCGCAAGCGGAAGGGATCAATGCAAATGCGGTGCTCGATAAAATTGTTAAACTTGTCCCTGTAGGGTGATTCAGCTTGAGAATAATATTCCTAAATTGAGAATGATTGATGTCGCTGATGTTTAACAATGCCAAAAATAATAGCAATGTGGTGACGGCCGAAAATATTCAACTGTGGTTAGCCAAATATAAAACCAATGGTGTGGATATTGGTTTGCCTGAACTATTATGCTACCGGTCCTTATCTCATTTACTTAACTTGCGTCCGAGTAGAGATATAGCGGGCGCCTTGTCCGGTGGCTATCGTTCCAAGATCAAAGGCCGAGGCATGGAATTTGACGAAGCGAGACATTATCAGCCCGGCGATGACATTCGCAGTATTGATTGGCGAGTGACTGCGCGCACAGGTAAAACCCACACTAAAGTATTTCGTGAAGAACGTGAAAGGCCCGTATTCGTTTTTACAGACTTTACCCAATCTATGTATTTTGGCACCGCGTATCTTTGTAAATCCGTGCAAGCAGCCCACCTTGCCTCGTTAATTACGTGGAACGCGATACAACGCGGTGACAAAGTTGGCGGTTTGATTTTCAATAACAATCAGGATGTTGAATTAAAACCTAAAGCCCAAGCTAAGAATGCATTAGCATTAATGCAGGCCTTAGTTAATATTCATGAACCTCAATTTGAAGCAATGCAAATCGACGCACAAGGCATATTTTTGAAAGCGGCTCAGCGTTTGCAACATTTAGCTAAGCCCGGTGCTTTGGTTTATCTGATTAGCGATTTTAATGGCTTGAGCGAGGCTGCAATGGCGGTTATTAGCAATATTGCTCGCCATTGCGAAGTCAAAGCGATTTTAGTTAATGATCCAATGGAAATATCATTACCCAATTCTGTTGTTCAACAAACCCTCACCATTACCAACGGAGTCGAGCGCCAGCAAGTTAATCTAGGTGAAGCAGAAAACAACCACAAATATCAGTCACAACAAGCTTCTCATTTCCAAAGTATAAAACAATCATTTGCTCGATATGCCATTGCATTACGAACAGTTTCATCCGCCTTCCCCCTTGAACAACAACTTAATCAACGCGATATGGGAGAGTTACTATGAATTTTATTACTCATTCTCTTTCGAATTTGTTGATGAATATAATGACAAACACAAATACCCCTGCAGATGCGTCTCTTGACGCTGCCTTAGAAAATCTTGCTGACATTAGCGTTGGACAAACGCCGTCAATTTGGCCTCTTGCTTGGGGATGGTGGGTTTTAATCTTGTTAATAGTAGTCATAATATTTGGCATTTTTTGGATTGCGACTCGATATATTAATAAACACAAACTTAAACGTAGTGCCTTGAAAGCCGTTAAAAACATTTCAGATAGCGAAGCACAGGCATTGTCAAAGTTACACGCTATACTGCGCAGTGCAGTCATGCATTATTTCCCATTTGAAAACCTCAACAGTCTGCAAGGCCATGAATGGCAAGAGCGTTTGCAAGTTAGCGCAATGCATTATAAGAAAGTCGATGAACAATGCCTTACACAGCTAAGCCAACTTGAAGCTAGTTTGTATACGAAACAGCCTAGCATTAGCGTGGATGACGCTAAAAGTGCGGTTTACCTCTGGATAAAGCACTGCTTACCACCTGCTGCCGCAGAATTACAAAGCCCCGAAACGGTTACCCCTGGCAGAAAAGGAGACCAGTATGTTTGAATTCGCTTGGATTTGGGTATTCGCTTTGCTACCACTTCCGCTGCTTATTTATTTTATGCTACCACGCAAAGCGACCAGCGAAAGCGCAGCCTTACTGGTGCCAAATTACTTAAAAGTACAAAGTCATGCGGACAAGAGCACACAAAAACCAACACTCCGATTGGTTTTGGCAACGTTAATATGGTGTTGTTTAGTTGCGGCTGCCGCCAGACCACAATGGTTAGGCGAACCTGTTTCCATACCAAATGAAGGACGTGATCTGATGATTGCGGTGGATCTCTCAGGGTCAATGAAACAAGATGATATGCGCATAAACGGGCGAGCCGTCAATCGCCTAGACATGACTAAATATGTGCTTAGCGATTTTATTAAACGCCGTATTGGTGACCGCTTAGGATTGATTTTATTTGCTGACACCGCTTATCTGCAAGCACCGCTAACTTTTGACAGAGATACAGTAAAAACGCTACTTGATGAATCAGTCTTAGGCTTAGTGGGTGAACGCACCGCTATCGGAGATGCTATTGGTCTTGCCGTTAAACGTTTTGATGACAAAGAAGAATCTAATCGAGTTCTAATACTGTTGACCGATGGTACAAACACGGCAGGTAATATTACGCCGGAGCAAGCCAATGAATTAGCGATTGATAAGGGTGTCACTATTTATACCATCGGTTTGGGTGCCGAAGTACAAGAGGTTGCCAGTGTTTTTGGCCGCCGCACCATTAATCCATCACAAGATCTTGATGAGCGCCTTCTAATTGCAGTTGCTCGATCAACTGGTGGACAATACTTCCGGGCTCGCGATACGCAAGAGTTAGAAGCAATCTACGCAACGCTAGATCGACTTGAACCAATAGAGGGAGAAGGACAAAAACTTCGTCCTCTTACCGCATTGTTCTATTTACCTTTAGGTATCGCTGTCATTATAAGTGCTTTATATGCTTTGTTTACTCTTCTTAAACAGGCTTTCTTCAATTTACAAAAACGTCGCACTTTGGTCACTGAGAATAATATTAGTAGCGCATCCGGAGGCAAAAAATGATTGATTGGCAAGCATTTCACTTTATTCGTCCAGAATGGCTAATAGCAATTATTCCGTTGCTTATTATTGCACTATTATTAACTAAAATCGCAAGTAAGCAGAGTGGTTGGCAAGGTATTGTCTCAAGTCATCTATATCAGCATTTGGTTGTCGCTAAAGACAAGAAATCATACAAACCCCCATTCTATTTAGTTGCTTTGGGTTGGTTCCTAGCTTGTATTGCAATGGCCGGCCCCACTTGGCAAAAATTACCGCAACCGGTTTACCAAGTCACGACAGGAAAAGTCATAATATTGGACATGTCGATGTCAATGCGCGCCACCGATATACTGCCGGATAGGCTCTCGCGGGCGAAATTTAAAGTCATTGATTTACTCAATAGCATTGAAGATGGAGAAGTAGGCTTAGTCGTTTATGCGGGAGATGCCTTCACAATTAGCCCACTAACCTCTGATGTCAAAAATATCACTAGTCTTATTCCTAGTTTACGGCCTGAAATAATGCCTATCTCTGGCAGCGCCCCACTGTATGCAATGGAACAGGCCGAACAATTACTTACATCAGCTGGATATAACAAAGGTGAGGTTTATTGGGTAAGCGATGGTATTGAGTTTGACGATATTGAAGAATTGCAAGGCCATATAGCAAAATCAGCATATCGTTACTCGATTTTAGGAGTCGGCACCCAAACAGGCGCTCCTATTAAGATGCTTGATGGGAGCTTTATGAAAGATGTTAGGGGCAACATTGTTCTTCCTACTCTCAATAGTCGCTACTTTACACAAGTGCTCGGCAATACAAATGGTCGTTATACTCCAATTCAAAGCGACGACCGTGATATAGAAAACATGCAATTTACGCCAAGAATATTAGATCAGGACCAGGTAACTAATGACATTATTGGTCAAGGGGACCAATGGCAAGATATGGGCGGCATTTTAGTACTTATTATTCTTCCATTTGCAGCCTATGCTTTTAGACGCGGAGTGTTGCTTGTATTGTTTAGTACAATGTTGATTTTACCAACAGAGCCCTCCTATGCAAATGGCGAAGTGGTTATCGAGGAGAAATCAGAGGCCAGTGAATGGGTCGATAACATTTTTAAGAATGCGGATCAGCAAGGACTTCAAGCCTTTAAGAAATCCGATTTTGATAAGGCCAGCAATACATTTACTGACCAAATGTGGAAAGGTGCAGCTTACTATAAAAACAAAAATTACGAAGCAGCATTGAACACATTCACTTCTGTGCCCGGCGCAGAGTCGACATATAATCAAGGTAATGCACTCGCGCATTTAGGCCAATTAGAAAAAGCGATAGAGAAATATGATGAAGCGTTGAAAGAACGCCCAGGTCACACAAATGCGACAGCAAATAGAAAGCTAGTTGAGGAGTTGTTAAAGCAACAAGAAAAACAGAGTGAAGATGGTCAGCCACAAGATGGCGAAGATCAACAATCAGGTGAATCTGACAATAGCGATCAACAATCAGGCGAACAAGATCAGAGTGATCAATCTGAACAGCAGCAAGGTGATCAATCTGAACAGCAACAAAAATCAGAACAAGAGTCTGAGCAAAACTCGGATGAGTCTAAGGACAAAAAAGGCAAAGACTCAGAGGAAGAGTCTGAGCAACAAAATTCGGACGATAAGCCTGACCAAGCGAAGGGCGAAGAAGCGAAAGAGAGTGCGGCAGAAGATAGTGGCGAAAATGCTGAGCAAAAAAGTAATCTACAACAGCAAAAACCGATTGAAGAAATGACCCCTCAAGAAAAAGAGCAAATGCAACGCATGCAAATGCTAATGAACAAGATACCTGATGACCCCGCTTTTCTGTTACAACGAAAAATGCTTTTAGAATCACAAAACAGGCGAAGTGAGAGATTCTCAAAGCCGAATAAGAAGGATTGGTAGTAATGAAACACAACTCCATTTGGTATTTTTTCCTGGTGACAATTTTTTCTTCCGTTGCGCTGTTTGCATCAAATACAGCAACGGCAAAAATCACTGACTTGCGTGTTTCTGTGGATAAAAATCCGATTATGATTGATGAAGCCCTGCAGCTAATTATTAGTGCTGAAGGCGAAATTACATCTCGACAAATCGATTTATCCGCATTAGAAAACGACTTCCGTATGTCGAGCACTTCGATCAGCCAATCGACGCGGTCGGTTAATTTCAATACAACGAAAACAACAACATGGGTAACTCAATTATTTCCAAAAGCGATAGGAACATCGACGATCCCCGCGTTTGAAATGGACGGACAAAAGAGTCAAGCAATCGATATTATTGTGACGCCTATCGGCAACGGTCAAGGCGAGAGTGCTCGAGATTTTTATGTCACTGCAAACGTCGATATGGCGACGGTTTATTTGCAACAACAAATAAAATACACAACCAAATTGTTGATGGCGAAAGATATTCAACGAGGGTCTTTGCAAGCACCTGAGCTAGAAAACGCAATTATTAAACAGGTAGGTGAAGACAAGGAGTACGAAGACTTTCAAAATGGAGTTCGATACAGAGTCATCGAACGCACCTACGCGATTATTCCCCAAGCAAGTGGTTCATTTTCTATTTCCGGCACGGTATTCAATGGTGAAGCTCTTACTGACTCGCGCCAATCATTTGGCTTTATCAATAGAACCAAACCTATTAATCGCGTCTCGCCCACTATTGATTTAATCGTGCTCCCTATTCCCGATAACTATCAAGACCATTGGTTACCCAGTGAGTTTGTGCAATTAAACGAAGAGTGGCAACAAGATCCCGATCGTATTGTATTGGGTCAACCCATTACCCGCACCATAACATTAACCGCGGCTGGCTTGGTTGAAGAGCAACTGCCTGAGATTGCTGGAATGTACCCACCTGACTTCAAAACCTATCCGGACCAAGCGAGCACCGCAACGGTAGAAAAAGATTCAATGCTATTTGCGCAAAAAGTCCAAAGCGAGGCTATTATTCCAAATAGAGTTGGTAACTTCGTGCTTGGTGAAGTGGTTGTTCCATGGTTTAACGTTGTCACAAAAAAAACAGAATATGCGAAGCTTCCTGCTCGTTCTGTTGAAGTATTGCCGCCTAGTAAGGAAACCGTTTCGAACATTGAGCCAATTTCAGCGCTAAATCAGAAACCACCAACAACCTCTATTGAGCCGTCACCGGCTGCAAATCAATTAGCGAAAAAGAATAAACCTGATGAATTTAGTATCGATTGGCTACACGTCAGTTTGTTCGTTCTTTGGTTGGTGACTCTCGGTATATTTAGTTTTATGCTCATCACCAACAAACGCCATGGTACTGTGCAAAAAGTAAACGCAAGCGAGCACGTGACTAGCGAGTTGGAGTTATGGAAAAATTTGCAAAAAGAGATTGATTTACATAATGTTAAAGAGACAAATCAGACATTGGCAAAATGGTTAGCGGTTTTGACCCAACAGCCTATTCGATCGATTAGCCAGTGCTTTATAGCGATGAATGCAAATGAATGTGTCGCTCAGTATAATAATATGATGGCAAGCACGTATGGTTCTGCTCCAGCCGAATGGCGCCACCCAGAATTTATCGCAGCGTTGACCGCATTTAGACAAAATATTATTCAGTTACAACAACAAAACCAAGAGCAATTTAGCTTGTACCCAAAAACATAACCGGTCTAAAGCCAAATACTTGAGCCACTACTAGCGTCTAGTTAAAGAGGCATTCAATTCGTTATACTGCATGTTAACGACAAAAATAAAAAATAAGAGGGACATGATGAACCGACTAACCAAAATAAGTAAACCCGCGAAACTATTCGCTATATCAAGCTTAGTCATTGCGATGGCGGCTTGCAGCCCGGCATCGAATAAGGACAGCCAACAAACACCATCAGCCCAAACCGAAAAAGTTAAGGCCCCTGCAAGCGAATCTGAAAGGCTCACGGCTTTTTTCAAACAAAGCAGAGAAACTGATCTCAAACGTTCACCTATGACGCAAAGCTATTTAGGGATAAAGTGGGATTATGGTGAATGGGGTGATTTTTCGGAAGCAAAAGCAGATGAAACTCGCACTCTCATGGAAAGTCGCTTAAAACAAGCGAGCGAATTCGATGTTACAACACTAGGTGAGTCAGAAAAACTAAGCTTAACTATTTATAAGACTGATTTGGAGCGTAAGCTTGCCAACGACGAATTTAGGCATCATACCTATATAATGGATCAATTCAGCGCTTGGCACACAACGGTGCCGAGTTTCTTAATTAATATTCATCGGATAGAGAATGAGGAAGATGCGCAGGCCTACATTAGTAGGCTTAGCAAGGTAGATACTTTATTTGATCAAGTTATTGAGCAATTAAGAATACGAGAGAAGCTAGGTGTTATGCCGCCAGCATGGTCGTACGATCAAATGATGCAAGCTGCTGCGAATGTCGTAAAGGGCAACCCTTTCTCTGAAAGTCCTGAAGATTCAACAATATTAGCCGACTTCAAACAAAAGCTAGATGCATCAGAACTCAGTAATGCAGAAAAATCGGGCTTAATTGCAGATGCCAATACTGCATTACTAAGTTCAGTAAAACCCGCTTATGCGAAGCTAATTCAAGAATTAGGTAAACAGCGCTTATTAACGCCGGAGGGTGACGGCGTATGGCGCTTGCCAAATGGCAGTGAATGGTATCAAAACAGATTAAATTGGTTCACAACAACTGAGTTGAATGCACCAGAAGTGCATCAAATTGGATTAGACAATGTTGAGCGTATTCACAATCAAATGCGCAGCATCATGGAACAAGTTAAATTCAATGGCAGTTTGCAGGAGTTTTTCTCGTTCATGCGCAATGATGACCAGTTTTATTACGCAGACTCAAACGAAGGTCGCGAACGCTATATGTCGGAGGCAAAAGACTTCATTGATAGAATGGAAGCTAAATTACCAGCGTATTTTGGCCTAACACCAAAAGCACGTATGATCGTGAAACGTGTTGAAGCTTTTCGTGAACAATCGGCAGGTAAAGCTTTTTATCAAAGTCCATCAAAAGATGGTAGTCGGCCGGGCACCTATTACGCGAATTTGTTTGATATGCGCAGTATGCCAACCTACCAAATGGAAGCGCTAGCGTATCATGAGGGTATTCCGGGCCATCACATGCAAAGAGCTATTGCACAAGAGCTTGAAGGTATTCCTGAATTCCAAAAGTATGTTTCATTTACTGCTTATACTGAAGGCTGGGGTTTGTACACAGAAGAATTAGGTAAAGATATGGGCTTTTATGCAGACCCCTACTCTGACTTTGGGCGCTTAGCAATGGAGTTATGGCGAGCTTGTCGTTTAGTGGTAGACACTGGCATTCATGAAATGCAGTGGAGCAGAGAAAAAGCAATACAATATCTGGTAGACAATACACCAAATCCGGAGGCTGACTCTGTTAAAGCCATTGAACGCTATATTGCTATGCCCGGACAAGCAACCGCTTACATGATTGGAAAGCTGAAAATAATGGAGTTGCGCGATAAAGCTCAGGCTGAGTTAGGCGATAAATTTGATTATCGTGGTTTCCACGATACGCTCCTAAAAAACGGTCCTTTGCCAATGACACTATTAGAAGAGAACGTAAATAAATGGATCGTAGCGTCTAAATAGCACTTTTACGCAGGGCGCAAGCCTTTACTAAAGTGAAGATCATAAAATCGCATAGGTTGTTCCTATGCGATTTTTTTTACTATTTAAATAACACTACAAATATCTCCATTGCAGGACGCAAAGGATTGTTCGAACAATCCTGTTAAATGACGTATTCTTTAAAAAGAATTTGAAAAGATCTC
>Ga0256371_100092_pt1 | contig 14549 bp, 11 predicted proteins | sample SI3MviralmetaG_FD_190079 | JGI IMG/M metagenome (GOLD analysis project Ga0256371, IMG submission 190079) | Sea-ice brine viral communities from Beaufort Sea near Barrow, Alaska, United States - SI3M | ecosystem: Environmental > Aquatic > Marine > Coastal > Brine | place: USA: Alaska | collected...
GAGATTACATTCACAACATCAAAATTCGCACGGGCTGTTCCAAAGTCTTCCAGCCAAATGCGAACTCTAGGATTTTTTCTAATCTCACTTAACCGATCTCTAATGTGGATTATTGAATGCAAATGACTGCTTTCGACTAGTTCCCATATGATATTATCGCTGCCGAATTCTGATAAAAGCAGTTCAACGTACTTTGACTCTAAAAAATTAATGTTCACATTGAGTAAAATAGTAGCGGCTGTTTGTGCCTTTAGATCGTCTAATGTGTGGCGATAAATCATGTAAGTTTCGCGACTGCTCAACTCATCAAAAAATTGTGTGGGGCATGTTTGTGTATCATCGTTCATTACAAGACATAGAACTTCATAGATACCACGTTTATTAGACATACAGTCGGTGATTAACTCAACTCTAGGGTACACAATATATTTTTTGCTTTTATGCAAGACGGATATAGACTGAATTTTTATCATTGACATATATCTTGATATGTTTTGAACATTCGATAGCCTTTGCCTTGGACAGTAGCTATTTCCAGACCCGATTTACTAGACAATAACCCCCTTAATTCAGATATGGCGACGGTCACACTGTTGTTTACTGTATTGTTTTCACCCCAAGCATAAGCCAGCAAAAAGTCTCTACTTAGCACTTCCTCCTGATGTTCGTGGAAGGCGCACAGAATCCGAAACATAGGATTAGATATCCGGTATTGCTTATCCCTTATAACCATTCTGTTTGGTTCAATATAAACGTCTACACCAATTTGCATAACTGTTTTGGTTTTTGGGCAAACAACACAATGTCCTGTGCAGTAATCTACCTTTGAAGTGGAATTATGTTTTGTGCGATCACCACTTTTATACTTATGGGTGCTAATTATGTCTCCAACCATACAAACTAACCTCCTCAAATGGTTAACGCCAGTTGCCCGATTAGATCGAAACTAAAAGAAAAAAGTGCGTGGCAGAATAAAAAATCAATTACCTTCTAAAAAGTAGACTTTAGTAGCGGGTAGCACAATAAGTATAAAAAGTATAAAAAGTATAAAAAGTATAAAATTCATTTCTTATCCTACCAATTGTTCGCATTCGTCATTTACACCGATGCGAGACCATGGACAAAAGTATTGGCTTTATTGATACTCATACGTTGAACGCTAAAAGGTTTATCACTTAGCAACACCCTTGCTTTTCATGGGCAATTTCAGCTTTGATGGAATATTGCGAAAACTATTGATGAGCGATAGATTCTCTACACAAGATCATTTTTTATGGTCGGCACCGATAACAACAACGATTCTCACTCTCTAACTTCAAATTAATAATCTAAAAATTGATCTTTTTCGCTGAGTTTACGAATAAGATCTTATAAGTTAGTATTTTAGATCACACGATTAAAGGGTTTAATTATTTGGTAAGAAAACGTAACCAAGCCCAATGACATTCAATAAAATCCAATAAAATCATAGTAATGAAGAAAACTGTTAACATTAATAATAATAATAATAATTGTTTGATGTCAGATGAGCTTGATGTAGGTTGTCGGGCATCAGAAGATTGATACGTAAGTAAGTTATCACTTGAGGGGCTCGTTGTGTTTGAAGCTCAATTGAGAAGTAAGCAGTTACGACTTTCATGACATGTATGAATATTAAGTGCAAAAAAAATGTCTAGTGCCTCGTGTGAGATGGAGAGCACCGAGGATGAGAGGACGGAGGTAGTAAGATTAGTCGAGCTTACAATGTTCCTCACTAATATGATGAGGCTTGTTAAGAATTTTATTTAATGAATGTAACCCATGGAAGGGGGAGACGACGATGTATAACGATATTTACGACAGCAGGTTGACGAGCCACATTAACGATGTAGATGAGGGTGTTAGTATATCTCCGGACAATACAAAGGCTGCTAAACAAAAATTAATTAGTACTCGAAATGAGATTCAAGTATGTGACTCATTTTGCTTTTCATGTCCACATAAAATTAGTAAAATAAGATTAACTCCTGACGTCTTTATAACGCGCTCATCGATAACATTTGGCGATAAAAAAGTCACGTTAAATGAACAAAAGTTTAGGATGCTATGCGCTTTTAAGCATAATCAGAATAAAACGCTAAGTAGAGCGTTTTTGCTCCACTATGTATGGGGAGTTGACTGTCAGATTGCTAATAACGTCAATGTCATGGTCTCATCATTACGTACATTATTGAGTAGAACTGGATTGGAAATAATTACAGTTCGGAACAAAGGATATCTCATGACATATCATGAAGGATCTTGATGAGTAAACTACTGTCTTATTTAAATAATCACAAACCTACCAATCTATTCGCTTTATCACAAGGCGAAAATAATTATGAGCGGCATGCCATACTCTGGGTGTTGGACATGAATGCTTCAGTGATGTAATTAAAAGAGTAAAATTTTTTGTAAATTTGGTTTTTGTTATTAGTTTGATGAGAGCCAAATATATCTTTTTAACCAACATTCCTTAGGCCATCTAAAAGACAAGAAAATTAGCAGATTTTCATCATAAGCAGAGGGTTTTGCGACAGTAAATGCTTACCAACCAACTTTAAAAACATACCTCAATTTGTGTTTTCATTTAGCAATATTCTCGAGTATTGAGCGTGACAAGTTAGGCAATTTTTCTCAATAGGTCAGCCGCTACCATGACGCTGAAGCTCGCCAATAACAACATTAACAGAAGAATTTGACCCATGATGAACAGATTCGAAGCGAAATCACCCCAAAATAAATAGAACGTTACAATATAAACCAAGCAACTAAATTATAAACCTTAGACAATCATTATGATGGCTTTTTACTGAGTTTAATTTAAAAGAGCAAATTCAAATTATAGGAATTAGTGTTCAAGCCTGTATTATAAAGCTTTAGGAAGTTATCTAACAATACAAGCGAGTTGTTTTAATGTGGCTGAATGAAGATAAAATAATCGATTCTGCGATATACGCATATCGAGAGTCTTTATTGAACTCTATTCCCAATTATATTGTTATCGACAATTTATTTGATATCACCAAACTCGATGAAGTAGTGGCAGTTTTGCATCAGGCACATTGCTGGCAAGCTCAAACACACACTTATTCTGCTTTATATGTCGATGACGTGCAGTGGCAAAACACCAGCATGGATGAACGCTTCGTGCAGCGGGATGTTTGGCAACGCCAGGCGCATAGCAATAGTAGTGCCTATTCAAATATAGCTCGGGAATTCTTGTCATTTTTGCGTGGGGATGAATTGATGTCCTTATTATCACGCATTTTTAATGTGCAATTAACCGATATTAATGTGGCCAAGCCAGAAATTAATACCAATTATTTTCGCTTAGGTGCTGCCGACTTTGTTAATCAACATGCTGATGATTCCCCTGGAAGAGCAGTGTGTATGCTGCTGTATTTAAACAAGGAATGGAAAAACAACACCGGTGGTGAGCTTGTTTTTATAGGTAAGGAGGATGATTCAATTGATATCGCACCTTTATACAACCGCTGTGTTTTATTTGATCCATCCTCAAAGGGGTCTGAGCACTGGGTAAAAGAGACAACGTCTGAGAATACAAATAAGTATCGTTATAACGTGACCAGTTGGTATTGGTCTGAATAATGTCCTTCGATATCGTCAAGTTAACCAACTGACTCTGACATTGGTGTGATATGCCAAGAAAATATTCATACAGTTTACTGTTGGTAATGTTACGTGGACACCCTACTTTTATTTGATCGTGAAACCACGCTAGAAAGCGGCTTTTTTCAAGTCAAATGTTTTGTGGATTGCTCTCCTTAGACTGCTAAGGTATTAAAATGATCTAAGGGTTAGTTTTGGTTTAAACCCCACCCCCCGCTCCGAGGGCCTTGCCTTTTCTGTTGTTGCTGGTTTTGAGTATCAGCTTTCAACTGAGGAGAATCAGCATCTGTTGAATAGAGCACAGATGTCGTTTATTCTATCTAATCCCAACATTAAATCCGCCTCCCCTTTTTTTAGAGGACAATATTGATGAATATTTCGCTAATATTTTTTAGATTAGTCATTATCCTATTTGCTTTATTTTTTATCACCCCAGTCCTGGGCGACGAACCCGTGCTGGAGTTTCGTGCAAGTGGCAAGTTGGTGAACACGATTTCATTAACAGAACTAAAAGACAATATAAAATCTCATGAAGTTAATGTATTTAATTCTATAGCAGGAAAAGAAAAGAAATATGAGGCATTTTCCATTAAGGATGTTCTTAATTTTGTTTATCACACACAATGGACTGCTGAAAAATATTCAGATATCGCCTTTATTGCTCTTGATGGTTATGAAGCGGTTAGTAAAACCGTCACACTTAATGAAGAGGGTGGTTTTTTAGCTTTTAGAGATGTTGACGTTACCGATGGCTGGGAGCTTGTTGGGAAGAAGAAGGTAGACCCAGGTCCGTTTTTTCTTATATGGACAGGGAAAGTGCAATCATCAGTTAACGCCTATCCTTGGCCTTGGCAAGTTATTCAGATCAACCTTTTACGTTTTGAAGACCAATACCCGACCGTTTTTCCAACAGGTGCTAAATTAAATTCTTCGGCTTATCGAGGTTTCTCTACGTTTCGAAATCGTTGTTTACATTGCCACTCTATGGATCGGATGGGAGGCAAAGTTGGACCTGATCTAAACGCTCCTCAAAGCATCGTAGTTTATCGCTCGGAGTATATGATAAAGGAGATGATTAAACATTCATCCATTTACCGCTACTCTGTTATGCCGGATCATAATGATCTATCTGACGCCGATTTAAATGACTTATATAACTATTTTCAGTTTCAAATGACCAGAACGACCACGAACAATTAGGAAGCCCAGCACAGCGTTAGTTTCTTCTATTTTGCGGGATGAATGCAGGAAAATCCAAAATAACATACCTGTCAAAATCAGCAAGTCGACTGGGGTCGTGTATAGTGCAAGACGTTTAGCGTGCCACTAATAAAAGGTAGCCAACTTTGACAAAACCGATAGCCCGTTTACCTAATTTCCTCTGGTGTGTGCCTAGATCAATAAGCACGGCTTTCGAAAAAATGATGGAAAATACAGGTCAATTTAATGTGATTGGCGAGCCATTTATTGATATTTATAAGCAAGGAATAATTTCACCCAACGACTTTGAATCAGCACAAGTAAAATTCAATACTTTTTTTGACTCGCTATCACATAATAATCAGTGCCAGCCTATATTTGTAAAAGATATGGCCTATCACGCAACGCCATTCATTTTAGATAGTCAGATAAAATCGGCCAAACATACATTCTTAATAAGAGATCCTAGTCTGTCAATTCCTTCACTTTATCGAATGCGTGCAGATTTCCATGAAAATGAAACAGGATTTGAAGGTCAGCAGGTATTATTTGATAAGATACATCGAGTAACCGGTACAAAGCCTTTCATTATAAATTCTAAACAACTGGTAGAAACGCCAGCTCAAATAGTGAAACAATACTTTGCATATATCGATCATGGGATGCCGAGTCATGCCTTAACATGGGAGCCGGGTTCACGAGACAACTGGAAAGGAAGAGAATCTTGGCACACTGACGCTATTAACAGTAGAGGATTTACTGATAATAAAAGGTCGATAGATAGAGAAAAAATGCCTCTCCGTGTGGAGGCACTGATTACGCAAAATATGAATTACTATGAGTATATGTGTGAACAATTGTTGCAACAAGAACGGCATCTTAAATGAAAATATATTTGTAGTCGTAAAACTAAATTACGCTCATCGTCGGGCGGCATTTCAATCATATCGGCTTTATCGAAGGGTTAGACTCAAAGCACTAAGCGCACCTTGGTGAATTGAACGTTCAGTAACACCAAGGTCATTCAATTCAAACCTGTTACACCAACAAATTTTTTGCCTTTAAACTCAGCAAAAGCAATATCTATTGAATAGCTTAGGGGTGGCGTCTACTCTCCCTATACTACCTATACTCCCTATACTCAAAGTACCTTCAGAAATTTTAATCTTAATATATTCATTTACAACTGAAGACTGTTTGTAATTAAGTTTATTATTTTCATCCTAATTCGATAACTTGAGAGTGCCGTTTATATGCTTAGTTAAATTTTTGACTATTTGGGTAGGTAATTTAAACGAGTCCGCAGCATCACTTTCGATAGTTTCTCGCCACAGTAGATTATTAGTAGCCACCTCAATGAGCTCAATATTTAAACGAAAAAAGCCAGTTAATTGAAAATAATTACCGGTTAAAACATATTCAACGTGAAGTTCCTTGCCGATCGTTACCGGATCAATGAGTTGCATGTCATATTTTCGAATAGAAGAGGAGGCTCTTACCATTACTTCTTCTAGATTGGCAATATTGCCAATAATTTGGTCGGCAATGGCAAACCCCAAATAGTTTGTTTTGGGATCTACCTTCACATTATTAAAGGGCAGAACCGCGATACGTTTGTGTTGTGTCGACTTATGAGTTGGCTTGATGCTTACTGAGTTGTCTATTTCTTGAGTTTTGGCAATAAATTGATAACCTCTGCCACGCAAAGTAGCAATGACACTTTGCTTGTTACCGTTATCACCCAAAATATTACGTACACTGTTGATATGATTACTTAATGTTGTATCACAAACTACTTTTCTCTGCCAAACGGTGTCAAATAATTCTTCTCTTGTCACAGTGCGATGGCGATTTTGGAGTAAATAAACCAATAGGTCAAAAGCCTTAGGCTCGATAGCTAACGCTTTTTCTGCATAAAATAATTTGAACTGTATAGTATCAATCTCAAATTCATTAAAAAGATATCGCACGATATTTCCTTCACAATGATTTTACTGCAGTTTATCCATACTGTTAGCTAGTTGTATTAACTAACACTATAGTCAATATCAAATAATTAGCTAATCGTTAACTAATCATAATGTTAAAAAGCAGTAAACATTCCATACTTACTATAGCTAAAGCCGATTGGATGACATAACGGTTTGCATCAATCTAATTTCCACATATTTTGACAGAGTGTGAGAAACGTAGAGAAGATAAGATAGTAGTCAGCGCATAACAACGTTGTATTTTGGGCTGTTGCAAATCAGTTGAAATTTAATCCTGCAACTAGTTAGTGAAAATAAGCATCATCTATTTTCCATAATACATTCATTAAATACATCGTTTTAAAAGGAGTCTGATAATGAAAAAATTTACATTAATATCATCAATATTATTTTGTTGTTCAATTAACACTTATGCAGCCGAATTCGAATTCGTTGCAGGTGATAATACACATGAAACAAAGATCTGTATCGCAGCGGTAAATGATAATACTCAAGTTATGGTAAGTAAATTAAAAATGATGAGTATAAAAACAGCACTGAGATATCGCTCTATGCTTAATATAATCCAGTGTAATGGACAATTTATCGGTAATTTCGCAAAAAAATATCATGCCGAGAATACATCAGCTTACTTAGCTAAATACACAAATAAATGGAACAAAAAACATCAACCTAATATCACTATTAAAGATTTAACAAATGCACAAGGAATGAATGAGGAAGAAAACATAATTGTATTAGCTCGCAGCAACTAGCTCGGTATACATGATATTTTCTGATTGGGCGATGCTGCTTAAATGACAGCACGCCCTTTCAACCAATATTGCCTACCCCAGGACATATCAACGAACACGCTATCGAACTATGAACCGTGTTAACTACCTATTTTTCATCTTTGTTTTGTTTTGCATAAATCCACCACTACTATCGGCAAATAACATTCCTGAGCTTGAAGCCGCGCAACGGCGATCGGTCGGTGAAAATATTTATCAAAATGAAACTGCCAGCAATCCGGAGCATCTACTCGCTTGGAACAATGGCGGTCGGTGCCGGTTTATATTGATTGAGATCGCATTTGAGTAAAATATCCGGCTTCTTCAAGAATGATATTATGAATTTGAGTACTGGCAAGCACAGTTATCTCTACCCTAAGTAAAAGTATGTATTTTAACAACATAGAGCCGCACCGCTAAGCTCCGGTGACCGGTGCAACCCAATTAAAGTAATGCGGCGTTGTGTCGAATACTGGATGTGCTGACATAAGCGGTAATCAACTCTTTTCGTTTGACGTTGAGGGCTACTTTTTATCAAGATGTATAGCATTTTTCTCCATTACGACGGGCACTTTATTTAAACTTGACATACATCAATAAAAATTTCAAAACCACTTGTATAGTTTATCGAATGAAGAATTTATACGATAAATTAAGCTCAGTACTTTAGGCATATGCTTAGTTTTCACTTCAAAATATTGAATATAGAGAACATGGAAGTTGACAATCCAGTGTTTATTGATCGAAAGGACTAATTATGATTAAAAAAAAACTGGTCGTTATTCAACCAACACTTAGCTCGTATAGACTCCCAGTTTACAGAGAGTTAGCTGCAGAGTTTGATGTACATATCATCTGTCAGCAAACTCCTGACGCAAGTTTTGGGGATATTGATAAAGACTCCCTTTTGAGTTTTACTATGCATTATGTTCAAAATAAGCATGTTTTATCTGGGATGCTCTTTTGGCAGAAAGGTATATTTAATAAACTTAAAAGAATACAACCGGATAAAATTTTTATCTTCTCTAATGTTCATTTCTTATCTACTTGGGTTCTCCTTTTACGATACTCATTTTCCAAAGTACAACTTTTCTTGCACGGCCATGGTTTGTATAAACAAACTCAGTTATCTCCTGTTTATCGTTTTGTTTACAACCCGTTAATCTTCTTAAGTGATAAGTATATTTGTTACAATGAACATGTTTTAAATTGTTTTCGTTCATTTAACTTTATGTCTTCGAAAATAACTTATGTGAACAATACGATAGATATCCCCAGCATTGTAAAACCTGAGGATAAAGATCCATGCGGCAACAACATTATGTTTATAGGAAGACTTCGCAAGGGCTCTTGTATTGACGTTCTAATTAAGGCGGTAAATGAAGCTAACTGCTCAGCAACAGAAATTATAGAATTGCATATTGTCGGCTCAGGAGCTGAAGAAGAGAATTTAAGAAAGCAGTATAACCAAAGCTGGATTAAGTGGCACGGAAAGGTCTATGACGAGGCTAAAATTGCCAGTATTTCTAAATCCTGTGCATTTGGAATTTACCCAGGTGATGCAGGCTTAAGTGTCGTGCATTATATGGCTTTAAGTTTGGTACCCGTCGTTCATGACTGTATTACAAAACACATGGGACCTGAGCCTGCATATGTCATCAACGGCTATAATGGACTTCTCTTAGATGAAAAAAACAAACAAGACTCCATAGTTTCCCTTATTAACGGCCTTGGTGCCTTGGATATAAGAAAGCTTCAACGGAATTCTCACAATACATTTATGGAATTGTCAAAGCCGTCCTATGGTTCACAATTAATAAGGATATTTAAAGATCTATGAGAATATTAAGAATAGTCGACTCTATGGATCCAGAGGCGGGCGGAATTGTCGAAGCAATTACCCAAACAGCGATTGCACTCAAACAAATAGGGTGTGAAACCGATGTTTTGTGCTCAGACCAGGTGGACGCAGCTTGGCTTAAACAATCTAAAATAGTGGTATATGCGGTTGGAAAGGGCTTGACAAAATATGCTTATCAACCCCAACTTAAAAAGTGGCTTCTCGCTTATGCTGTTAACTATGACCACATTATCATTGATGGCATCTGGCATTACCATTCATATGCAACGCGAAAAGTATGCCGAAAGCTTGATCTGAACTACTCTATATACACACATGGGATGCTAGATCCTTGGTTTAAGAAGAAATATCCGCTCAAACACTTGAAGAAGTGGCTATTCTGGCCATGGTCTGACTATCTAGTACTGCGTGATGCAGAAAATGTATTGTTTACCTGTCAGGAAGAACTTGAACTTGCCGCGAAGTCATTTTGGTTATACCAAGTTAACGCATGTGTTGCCCCAATCGGCACGTCCTCTCCTGCGTTAGATCAAAAGCATTGCAGAGACGCCTTTTTACATAAATTTCCTGAATGTCGCGGTAAACGTAACTTCCTTTTTTTGAGTCGCATTCATGAAAAGAAGGGCTGTGATCTCCTTATTCAAGCTTTTGCTAAAGTAGCGAAAGATTCTTCTGAATTACACCTGATTATGGCAGGACCCGATCCGACTGGTTGGTCTGATGAATTAAAAAAGATGGCTAATAACTTAGGCATATCCCACAAGATAACATGGACTGGCATGCTCAAAGGTGATTTGAAATATGGGGCTTACTATTGCGCTGAAGCCTTTTTTTTGCCGTCGCACCAAGAAAATTTCGGTATTGTTGTGGCTGAGGCACTCGCTTGCGCTACCCCAGTCCTGATATCTAATAAAGTGAACATTTGGCGCGAAATTATTGAAGATAAAGCAGGCTTAGTTGAAGATGACAATTTAGCAGGCGTTACCACTTTGTTTGAAAAGTGGCTGTGCAAGAATGCTAAGCAAAGAAGTAAAATATCACAGAATGCCCTGCAGTGTTTTGATGCCCGCTTTGAAATAAAAGAGGCTACCAATAGTTTAATAAACGTACTCTCGATAAAGGAAGCAGAAATTCGTCCCATTTAGATGAATATAACAGCCTAAATATTTTTTCCAATCTGCCAATCTTCTTAATGCAAAATAAACTCGAATACCGTCATGCCATTTGACTTGCGTCAAAACTCTGAAGATTCAAGGTTATATTCTCTAGTTATATGTCAATTTTAGTCAAGCCGCCAATGCAAGCGCCATATAGAAGTTCTTGTTGCGTCTTTTTAGGTGAGACTCAATTAATGAAAGCTACAAAAAATTACGCCTTATAGCGGTGAGATCCATGTGCCTTAAACCGCTTGCCAGAATTGGCTTTTAATCGTTATAAATACAAACCAGAAAGTGCAAATGAAAATGAAAATAAACACAGATACTAGAAGACAATTGATCAGAACCAAAAAAATATTCATGGGACTGCTACTGGTTGCAGCGATCATTAGCGTGTTGAACTCACCACTCACTCATGCTGCTCCTGGAATAGATGCACCCAGTCCTGTTGGCCCTTATCTCGATGGTACGTTTCCGTCAGTCAGTCCAGGTGCCAATCCTAATGGATTATATAAGCCCGAAAATTATTTTCCGGAACTTACTTTTGTCGAACCTATTCGCATAGTTGAACATCCAACAGCCGACGAGTTAGCCATCGTATCCAAAGATGGGACTATTCGACTCGTTCCCAACATTCCGGGTGCAACAAATGCCACTATGCTACTGGATCTCAGTTCGACCATTCAGGCGAAGCTCGGTGTTGGCGAGGGCGGTATTGGTGGATTTATCTTTCATCCGGAGTTTGATCAGCCGACTAGCCCTAATCGTGGTTATGTTTACGTCTGGTATCGTTGGTCTCCAGACGGCGGATCTTCTTCAAATCCTACGGTTGACGGTTACCAGCGTCTTTCACGATTTGAACTGGCTGACGGCGCTATTCAAATTGATATCACAACTGAAGTTATTCTTATTCAGCAATTTGATCGCGAACAGTGGCATATCGGTGGTGCCATGTTTTTTGGACTAGACGGCTTTTTGTATCTTAGCCTCGGTGACGAAGGCAACTGCTGCGACCGGCTCGAAAGTACTCAAAAAATAGACGGTGGCTTCTTCTCAGGCATTCTGCGCATTGATGTCAATCAAGATCCTATACTGAGTCATCCGATTCGCCGCCAACCAGAGAATGTGGGCATACCACCCTCCGGTTGGCCAAATTCCTTTTCACAAAACTATTATGTACCTAATAATAATCCCTTCGTCGATACGCAAGGCGGGGCCTTGGAAGAGTTCTATGCCATTGGCTTAAGACATCCATGGACCATGCACCTTGACGATGCGACAGGGAACATCTGGGCTGCTGATGTTGGCCAAATTACCGCAGAGGAAGTCAACGTAATCCAAAAGGGCGGTAATTATCAATGGGCATATCTTGAAGGTACTTATCCTGGCGTCATTACCAAACCACAGAGTATTATCGGCACGGAATATAGCCCGATTTTTGAGTATGATCGTTCAATGGGCCAAGCTGTCATTGGGGCTGGGGTATACCGCGGGAGTGTGCATCCTCAGCTAAATGGTAAATATCTATTTTCTGATTTTTTATCAGGTAAATTGTGGACCGTTGAGGGTAGCGAACCAGCTAACGCAATTGTAGCAGATATCGGTGACGTTCCTGCCGGTTTTCCTTTAGGAATAAACTCATATCTACTTGACCGCCATGGGCGCATCCTTATGGCTCAGACCGCTGGTGGCATGTCTCCGGGTGGCACAATTCAAGAACTTGCTACCAATAGCAAACCAAATCCAGAGCCTCCCTCTTTATTATCGCAAACAAATGCCTTTAGCGACTTAGATCAGCTCGACGTGCACAAGGGCTGTATACCTTATGACCTCAATGAACCATTCTGGTCCGACGGTGCCATCAAGTCTCGCTGGATTTGTCTACCTAATGACGGTTCGCATGACACTCCTGATGAACAGATTATATTTAGTGAGAACGCCGAATGGAGCTACCCAGTTGGAACTGTCTATATTAAACACTTCGAACTACTTTTAGACCAAGCTGATCCGACTTCAAACCTGCGCCTAGAGACACGATTTATGGTGCATGGGACTGATGGATGGTATGCGGTTACTTATCGTTGGTTCAACGATCAGACGGATGCAGAACTATTAACTACTGGGGCAGATCAGTCTTATTCTGTGAACCGTGGTGAAGGTCCGGTCGAACAAATATGGCGTTTCCCTAGCCGCAGCGAGTGCCTGCAGTGTCATTCGACTAATGCAGGTAGTGCGCTAGGCGTCAACACCCGACAGTTAAATGGCAATTTCATTTATCCGCTAGCTAACGCTAATCAACTTGAGACCTGGGACCACCTGGGAATGTTCAACCAATCGTTTACCCTTGGTCAAATAGAAAATTTTCAAAAGAGTTATGCGCATGACGATCTGAGTGCAAGCATAGAAGATCGCGCACGATCGTACTTGGACTCCAATTGCGGCTATTGCCACAGACCCAGCGGCGTGCGTGCTAATTTTGATGCGCGGTCAACTACTCCGCTTAGCCAACAAGGCCTATTATTCGGTCAGGTAATTGAACACTTTGGTGGCGGCGATAAGGTCTTTTTCCCTAATAATCCCTCTCGCTCAGTCGCCTATCTTAGGATGGACCGTGTTGGAGAAGGCGCCATGCCACCATTAGCAAAAGCAGTGATAGACGACTCCGGTATCGCACTGATCGAGGAATGGTTAGATATTGCAGCTCTAGTTGGCAACACCACCAACACTGATGCTCCTTTCCTAGATGCTCATCATCCTAGTTTATACATCAACGAAACTGATACGCTCAGTAATATTAGCAGTGAAGTTGGCACCGTCACTATTAGTGACTTTGTGTTCTATGCCCGCGAGCTTGGCAATCCAATTACTCCTATCATCGTTAAGGTCAATGGCAACAACCAGTTCACCGTGGTTGCAATCGGCACGTCGCGGACACAGAACCAATACGTCATTGGCGAAAATAGATTTCCTTTTTCAGATAGTGGTCTTATCGAAATAGAATTGATGCCAAGCGAAATGCTAGCAACCGGTTTCATGGACGCTTTCCCTGATGGTGATGGTTGGGGTGCGGGAACAGTGATCCCAGCCATCGACGGTGACTCTGAGGATGAAATTTGGGCTTTATTACCCGACCCACTCATAGCAACTTCGATGGGTTTTGTTTCGTCAGCCGACACGCCTGCTGTTTTTGTAGGTGAGGACCCTATGCTCACGAATAGCGGGAAAGCACTAGCTCAATATACCGCTTTGAATCGAAGCTATCGATATTCAATTGTAATGGCGGCAGACGCTGAGTCTGTTGAGGTGGAGATACCACCCCTGATTATCAATGGTTCTTTTGAGTCGCCAAGCGTTATCGACAACGCGGGTAAATATCAATACTACAGCGGTGCCGAGTTACCGGGATGGCAGATTAGTGGGGATGTCGATTTAATCACTAATCTGATCTGGCTCGCCCCCGAAGGCAAGCAACAGCTTGACCTCAACGGCACAGGCCCCAGCAGTATTACCCAGACCGTATCAAACTTAGTCGCAAACGGCACCTACATCCTGAGCTTCGAGTATGCTAGGCATGCTTTTGGGACAAGTGCGCCAAGGACAATGGACCTGGTTGTTAACGGCCAGTTAGTCGACTCGTTATCAAGTAACTCAACAACGCCAAACTATCTATCGGCAAGTTACCCATTGCAGGCAAACGATGCAGGGGAGATCACCGTAGTGTTCACTTCAACGACCTCTGGCGGAGCTGGAATGGTTTTAGACAACGTCCAGCTATCAGATGGCAACAACAGCGGTAATATACCGCCTATTATTGCGCCGATAACGGACCAGAGTTCACTCGAAGAGCAGACAATTGCTCTGCAAGTTGTGGCCAGTGATGACGACAATGATATTCTGACTTACACGGCTCAAGGAT
>Ga0256371_100094_pt1 | contig 14481 bp, 10 predicted proteins | sample SI3MviralmetaG_FD_190079 | JGI IMG/M metagenome (GOLD analysis project Ga0256371, IMG submission 190079) | Sea-ice brine viral communities from Beaufort Sea near Barrow, Alaska, United States - SI3M | ecosystem: Environmental > Aquatic > Marine > Coastal > Brine | place: USA: Alaska | collected...
GACTATTAAATTAGCCACTTCACGATGACAAACCGCAATGATTCAATCGAGTCTTGATTGTTGCTAGGGGATTAAAAGTTAAACCCTCCAACTAATAAAGAAAGTGTGACTAGCAATCGTTCAAACTATAGTTATTTTTGTATTACCTAAGACCAATTTGCAATATGCTACGTGTATAACTGGTGATTATCTAAAAGGACAAAGAAGTGGATGAAGTCGAGTATGGTGTAGATAAGCGGAAGCAGGGCTGGCATGACAAACTTGCTGGGACAGTTGTAATTAGAAACAAGATAGCTAAAACCGCTACTATAAAATCTTAAAATGAGTTTCTATAAAATATTGAGGTGCTAATGACAAATTTAACCGAAACCGTCAATTCAAGCTTCCGTTTCTTTAATTTAAATAAACTTCAAGCCTATACTCTGGAACGAGACGTTTCGGGTAGCTCAAAAACCGCGCACACTGATAATGGCAGCTACGATGGCAGTGTAACTTTGAGGAGTGATAACCTCGAGAATATATTTGACTTCTTTATCCGACAACGTATTGAAAATAGCGGATGTGACATATTAGTAACGATATCTACAAATATAGATACTAATATTGTAGTCGTACCCGAGCTAGTTAATCGAATGCTTAGATTTATTGATTGCCAATTAACAGTAGCTTTTACAATTGTGAAAAATTCGTGATGCGCACTCTGGTGCGTTTGACTCGAAATTTTATAGCATTGACATTGGTTAAAGTGTAGCGACCTGAAAGCTCCGGAATGTATTAGTCATAACAAGGATACAAATGAATACGCAGATGTTTTTTGTTGCATTTAAACGTTCACCTCAAAAACACTTAAATAAAAAGCGTTTTAGAACATTACTAATTGTTTCTATGCTTTTTCTAACGAGTTCATGTGTGAGTTGGTTACAACCAACCTTAAAGCAAGAAATTTTTGAAATTAAAGCGGGTGAATACAAACTTGATAAAGACCATGCAGCGTTATTATTTAAAATCAATCACATGGGTTTTTCAAGCTATGTAGGTCGCTTTAATGAATTTAATGTAAGCTTGAATTTTGATCCCAAAAACATCGAAAACTCTAGCGTTCAAGCGGTAATCGATATGCGTAGCATTGATGTAAATAATCCAGAATTCGCCGCAACACTTATAGGAAACTCTTGGTTAGATACTCTAAGCTTTCCTCAGGCCATATTTCGCAGTGTATCAATTCAGAAAATAGACGGCGAAAAGGTACGTATAGAAGGAAAACTCACGTTTTTAGGAATAACAAAGACTGTTTTGATGACGGCAAAACTCAATGGTGCCGCTAACAATCCACTGACTCGAATGTATACGCTAGGATTTACTGCAAATATGCGTTTTAAACGTTCTGACTTTGGTTTGAAAAAGTTTATTCCTATAGTTGGTGACGAGGTCGAAATTGAGATCCAAAGCGAATTTCAGCGCCTGTAGAGTAGTATGAAATACCCCTAGGTAATGCAGTGTGTTAAGTCTTATTACGCCGTTTTGATTTCCTATCTAATTTTGATTTAAATCAAAATTTTTCAAATTACCTAGCGCATTATTAATCTAGTCAAACGCTGCTAAGCGGGACGGCATAATTTTTAATACATTATTATCTAGGAGATATTCCATGGCAAGAGACGCTCAGGATACAGTGAAACTGGCGCAGCAGTATGATCTGCTGGCTAATAAATTCAAGGAACTTTACTTATCAGGAAAGGAGCGTGGTCGCGAATCAATGTCGGTAGCGTTGGAAAAAGCCCGAGAGCAGTTAACCGAAGTTAAGGCTTTTAGCAAAGAACACGGAGAGGAGCTCAAACAATATCTTTCCCGCGATCTAGATGAAAGCATATCGTTTGCGCAGCAATTTGGTACGGAAACTAAAGAACGATTTAACCCGGCGAGAATAGGCGCTGGAGCTCTTTCCTCCATCGCAACCATACTGGAGTTTACCGGCGATACACTTCACTCACTGAGTGTTCAAGCAAAAAAATCAATTACTTTCAAAACCGGTGAGATTACATCCGCTGGCACTCTAACGTGTCAAGCATGTAGCCAAGAGTTACACCTAAAGCATACAGGTCATATACCTCCTTGCCCAAAATGCAAAGGGATCTTATTTACTAAAGGCTATTAATTGCACAAATATAGGGTGTTCGCAAAGTTAGCAACTGGATATAGAAAGCTTTGATTCCAAGCAATGTATCGCGTGGAATCAAAGTATTTATTAGCTCAATAACTATCACTTATGGTTACATTGCCGTTGTAAATAGCCGCGATATCGCGAATTTTTACACTTTTATTTTGATATGACTTGAGCCGGTTAGCAATATCAGTATTGCCAGCCAGCTCAGCAAAATCAGCAACATTAATGCCGTTACAGTTCAGTTTATTCGCCACCAATTGATACTTGGTGCTCATAAGCTTCGAGGATGATATTTGTCTAACCTGGCTATTCATTCGTAACTTTGAGGCAGTAGCAGCAGCAACGCAAATTTTACTTTCAATGGAATCGTCATTTGCGAAGTATACTCGACCGTTACCGGCAGTTGCTAGATTTGCTGTTGTCAGTGTACACATTACCAATAGTAATTTTACTTTAGAAAAATTCATTATAGTCTCCATGAGATAAGTTGTTGCGATTAGTCGCATACTTATAGTCGTGCAAAAACAGAGATCGACTTACTTCAAGTAATTGGTAACTCGGCGGTCTTGGGATTCTTCGTGACATCGAAATGGGCGTCGCGAAGAAGGCGAGGATCCGTAGTTTTCCGTCGCTGCCTTTAGGCAGATTTGGCTTTTTCACAATCCTAATAGTAGTAGTTAAGTTAGAGATATCAATAAAAATGCTATATCAAATAAACCTTAAAACCACTTGTTTATAGCCTATTATGCTGAACGCCTCATAACGTAATGAAACCATTCAATTAATCCAATAATGGGAGTTTAACTCCTCTGGCTAATTTATTAGTAAAGATACGCGTAACCCTAGATCTTGTTTTTATCAATCCATTATCAAGGAAACTTGATCTAAAACAAATCTCGCTGAAACTTTCTGTTGTAAGTTTGGGGTATTCGATTCGTCAGTGAATTTACCATTTAGGCAAGGCCTATAAGAGACCTAAGGTGTTGTGCATTTGATTGAAGCGAAAGGTGAAAAGTTACTTAAACATATACCGTGCAGCAAACCAAAAGTAGTAGTGCTTGAGATTATACTTTGAGCACATTTGTGCGATGTCCCTTATAAACAAACATATATTTAATTCATAAACAGGTGTTGAGATGTCTAACGCATATATTCGCTGGTTCGATGAAGTAGGTATAGACGATGTGGCGCAGGTGGGCGGAAAAAACGCCTCGCTCGGGGAGATGTACCAACAATTAACAGCCCAAGGTGTGCGAGTACCCAATGGTTTTGCTGTTACCGCAGAGGCTTATCGCCAAGTGCTGGATGCCAACAATGCCTCGGTGCCACTGCATGAGGCACTTGATGGGCTAGACCCCAACAATGTTATGGATTTGCAGGCTCGCGGTGCCAAAGCAAGAGCGATTATCGCAGCCTGTGAATTACCCTATGATCTTCAGTCTGAAATCACAGACTGTTATGCCAAGCTCAAAGAACAGTATGGTGACGACGTATCGCTGGCTGTTCGATCATCGGCTACGGCAGAAGATTCGCCCGAGGCCTCGTTTGCGGGCCAAAACGATACCTACTTAAATATTAGAAGTGACGATGCACTGCTCGATGCATATCGTCGCTGTCTAGTATCTAATTTTACCGACCGATCTATTCATTACAAGTTCGATAATAGCTTTGACTACTTTAAGGTGGACTTGTGTGTGGTGATCATGAAAATGGTGCGCAGCGATATTGCCGCCAGCGGGGTGATGTTCTCGCTGGATACCGAGACGGGCTTTAAGGATGTGGTTTTTATCAATGCTGCATTAGGATTGGGTGAGAACATCGTGCAAGGCACCATCGATCCAGACAGTTTCTACATACACAAACCAACCTTCGAAAAAGGATATAGGACGGTGCTAAAACGCCGTTTGGGTAAAAAAGAACAAAAAATGATTTTTACCGATGCTCTTAACTCCGAGCGTATTGCGGTCGAGTATACGTGTAACATCGATACAACGCTGGCAGAGAAAACGCATTTTTCCATTACAGACGAGGATGTGATGGTGCTCGCTGACTATGCTATTAAGATCGAGAAGCACTACTCTAAACACAAGGGTCAACACAAACCCATGGACATGGAGTGGGCGAAAGACGGTCTCGATGGCTACATATACATGGTGCAAGCAAGACCAGAAACTGTTGAGTCACAAAAGTCGGGGAATGTACTAAAGATTTACCACCTTAACAGTCGCTCCGCAATTCTTACCAAAGGACAGGCTGTTGGTACTCGAATTGGGGCGGGTAAAGTGCGCGTTATAAACGATGTCAAAAACTTAAGTGCATTCCAAGCTGGCGAGGTGCTGGTGACCGAAACTACTACGCCAGATTGGGAGCCGATAATGAAGATAGCCTCTGCAATTGTGACCAACCACGGCGGCCGAACCTGTCATGCGGCTATTGTATCTCGTGAGCTTGGTATTCCCGCCATTGTTGGCACCGACAATGGGGCATATATATTGGCCAACGGCGCAGAAATTACGGTGAGTTGCGCCGAAGGCGAAATAGGTAGGGTCTATGAAGGGATTCTCGAATTCAATATCGAAGAGACCGATTTGAGCGACTTGCCAAAACCAAAAACCAAAATCATGATGAACTTAGGGGATCCCGATCAAGCTTTTAGTCTCGCCTCTATGCCAGTAGATGGCATAGGTTTAGCTCGCATGGAGTTCATTATTAACGAATACATCAAAGCTCATCCAATGGCGCTGTTGCATCCACAAAAATTGGATAAACAAACACGACAATCGATAGCCGGTCTTAGCCATGCCTTCGCAGACCCCGTCGACTTTTTTGTGAAAACGCTTTCCGAGGGAGTGTCGACTATTGCAGCTGCAGTTTATCCAAAGCCCTGCGTGGTGCGCATGAGCGACTTCAAGAGTAACGAATACGCACTGCTACTGGGCGGTAAACCCTTTGAGCCCGCGGAGTCTAATCCCATGATCGGTTTTCGTGGTGCTGCGCGCTATAGTCATCCAGCTTATGCTGAAGGTTTTGCCTTAGAGTGTGCAGCGATGAAACGTGTGCGTGATGAGATGGGCTTTGATAACGTCATTCTAATGATCCCTTTTTGCCGTCGTATCGAGGAGGGTGAAAAAGTATTGGAAGTGATGGAGCAAAACGGCCTTAAGTCAGGTGAGAATGGTTTAAAAATCTATGTGATGTGCGAAATCCCCAATAACATCATTCTGATTGACGAGTTTGCCAAACTGTTTGATGGATTTTCTATTGGCTCTAACGATCTAACCCAGCTTATCTTAGGTGTAGACCGTGATTCCGAAATCATAGCCTTTGATTTTGACGAGCGTGATCCAGGTGTTAAGAAGATGCTAAAACTAGCGGTTGAGGGCGCAATACGCAATAACAAGCATTCAGGCATTTGTGGTCAAGCACCCTCAGATTATCCGGAAATAGCTGCGTTTCTGGTAGAAATTGGCATCGATTCAATCAGCCTGACCCCAGATACTGTTTTAAAAACCATTCGACAAGTCGTTGAACTTGAACGACACATGAGACCCGGTAAATAAAGACAAACAGATTTAGCTATTTATCTTAGCAGCCTTTGGTGCACCAGTTAAAACGCGTGTATGTCGTTTATATTAGAAAATGACGGCGGGTAATCGTAAAATTTAAATCAAGGCCGCGCGATAAACTCAGCTCTCAAATAATGAATAGATCCAGCTTCAATCTAGGTTTAAAAAAAGCTGGTGTTTCTGTGCACAAATAGAATGAGATTTTATACTAATTAGTTAGCCTATAATGCAAGCGCTACCGTCAAGTTTAATAGAACTTTGCTTCTTGAATTTTATTTCTCGGGACACTAGGGACTGTAAAATATTCAATAAACACTGGTATTTATGAAAATATATTATATAATTATCTTTTGTTTTATTTGGCGTTTTTCTCTAATAATTCTTTTTATGGTATGTTTTTAGTAGGTTCAGCTAAGCTCGTTTTGTCAGAATTAATTCATTTTTATAATTTGGAGGAAGTTAATGTTAGGTAACATATTGACCGGTCTGTATGATCTCGTAGAAGAAACGTTCGGTCTTGAGGTTTTAGATGAATTAATTACGGCATCTAACTTATCTACCGAAGGTATTTATAGTGGCATTGGATCTTACCCGCATTCAGATATGATTAGTTTAGTGCAAAACCTGAGTCGAATAGTTGACATGCCCAGTGAGACATTGATGCACGTCTATGGTGCTTACCTCTTCAAATCGCTAATGGCGAGTCATGTTCATTATGTCGGTATGATGACAAGTAGTTTCGATATATTTACTCACCTAGACGGGATGATTCACGTGGAAGTTGCTAAACTTTACCCTGAAGCAGAGGTCCCAAAATTTTCTTGTGAAGTGTTATCCCCAGACACCGTTAAGCTATGTTATCAGTCGGAAAGACCATTTGCCTCAGTGGCAGAAGGACTAATAGAAGGATGTGGTACTTACTTTGGGGAGGAGCTGACAATAACGCGAGACCCAGAAAAAGAAAACTCACCAAATAACGTGACATTTATCATTAAAAATATGGGGTTGTCTAAAGCGCTAACGGATAAAAATGGATAGTGAAACGGCACTCCAACGAGCTTATCAGAGAGAAAAACGAGCACGTAAGTTGTCGGAAGATATCGCCAGCACTGTTAGTCAGAAGCTGTATACCGCAAACCAAAGCCTCGAGAAACATGTACGAGAACTAGATAGCAAAATCTTGTTGCGTACTTCAGCGCTTGAAGATGCTAATTTACTTTTAAAAACCATGTTACATCAAGATGCTTTAACTGAACTTCCAAATCGACTTGGCTTTGAGCAAGAGTTTAAAAAAAGGCTAACAAAAGCAAATAGAACGTTTGCTATACTAACCTGTGATATTAATGAATTTAAGGCGATTAATAATATTTACGGTCATTTGATGGGAGACAATGTACTTAAAGTAATGAGTCATCGTTTCCTGAACGCGGTCACTACAAATGACTTCGTTGCGCGAATTGCGGGTGATGAATTTGTTGTCATTATTGATCTTATTGACGATATGCAAGAGCTTAAGGCTTCATGCCAAAATTTACTCACTTTGTTGAGTGAAACAATATCTATTGATAACTTCACGCTAACCCCAAAATTAAGTGTCGGTGTTGCTGTTTTTCCCAAACATGGTACAAATTTACAATCATTATTAATGAGTGCTGATTATGCTCGGTCGGTAGCTAAAAAAAGGAGTCTTAAGTTCAGTACCCTTCAGTTTTTCGAAGCGAACTTAAAAGACTCTCTCGCAGTAAATCAGCGTATTGCGAAAGATCTACATATTGCATTATCGTTAAATGAGTTTTATTTGTGCTTTCAGCCGGTAGTCTCAATTAATAGTCAGCGTTGTGAAAAGTTTGAAGCATTACTTCGATGGCAGCACCCAGTGCATGGCAATATTCCGCCAGATGTATTCATTCCCATCGCCGAGGAGACGGGAGCGATAATTGAGATAGGGAAGTTGGTAATTGAAGAAGCTTGTAAACAACTTAAAATTTGGTTAGACGAGGGGATTCGTGTCAATGTTTCTATTAATGTATCTGCAATCCAGTTTACTGATATACATTTACTGCAGACCATAAATACGGCTCTTATAAAGTATAGTATTCCTGCAGAACTCCTCGGGGTTGAGGTCACAGAAAGTGTGCTGGATAATAATGTGATACATACATCCACCATTATTAGGGCATTTCATGATCAAGGGATCATGGTTAGTCTTGACGACTTTGGGACAGGGTATTCATGTTTGTCCTACATACAAAACTTGCTCCTTGATATTATAAAAATTGATAAGGCTTTTATCAATGATGTTGAAACCAATTTGCAGAGTCAAGGGATTACCAAAGCCATTATTCAAATGGCACATGCTTTGAATTTAAGCGTGGTTGCAGAGGGTGTTGAAACTTATCAACAGCTTAGGTTTCTTGTGGAGAACGATTGCGATTTTATACAAGGCTACTATTTTTCTAAACCACTAAAGGCTGAGCTAGTCGCGGGCTATCTCAAAAACTTTGAACAAGAGAACGAGAAGAAAGTACTTTTTAACAGCAAAGAAAAACAGGCCACAGAGCTTATCGCTTCTGGCATTAATGGGCTAACCTTTGAAAATGGGGATAAAGACAGCCAGTCTACTCAAGTAGGCATGTCCAATCAAGCACGAAGCATAGCCACTGCCATATTTGAGTCTTCAGCAGCCATCATGGTGACAGATAATAACCACAATATTTTGCGTGTAAATGCTGCTTTTACTCATATTACAGGCTATACCGCCAAAGACGCCAGCGCGCAGAAGCTCGAATTCATCCTGTTAGGTCGCGATGACGTCTCACTCAATAAGACAATGTGGGACCGAGTCGACCAAACTGGTTTTTGGGAAGGTGAAATGATGAGCGTCCGCAAGAATGGTGATGCTTATTTACAATTACTCACAATCAAGACAGTTAAAGATGCAAGTGGCGCAATTACTAATAATATATGTACCTTTATCGACATTACCGAAAGAAGAGCCATTGAGGATGAAATCAAAAGTTTAGCGTTCTATGACCCATTGACTAATTTACCTAACCGCCGCTTATTTACCGACAGAGTCAAACATGCGCTAAACACCTGTAGTCGGCTTGGTCTTAGCTGCGCAGTTATCCTTATTGACCTCGATTATCTTAAGGAATTGAACGATACATTAGGACATGATTCCGGTGATTTGATCTTACAACAAGTAGCCATGCGTATTTCAAATTGTATCCGTGCGGCAGATACCGTGGCGCGAGTTGGCGGTGATGAGTTTATAGTGTTATTGGAAGCATTAAATGTGGAAGCATTTGAAGCTGCTGCTCAAACTGAAGTTATAGCTCAAAAAATACTACACTCACTGTATCAACCCTACCAACTTGATGCGCATGAATATCAGAGTAGTGCCAGTATCGGAGTGACTATATTCAAGGATAATGAAGTAGAGTTAGGCGCAATATTAAAACAAGCTGATATTGCAATGTATCAAGCTAAAACTGACGGGCGCAATACAATACGTTTCTATGATTCAACGATGCAAGCAACTATTGCTGCGCGAGCCGTGGTTAAAAAACATCTACTGGAAGCACTTAACAATAATTCGCTTCAATTGTATTATCAAATTCAGGTGGACAGTATTGGTCGAGCAGTCGGCGCTAAAGCATTAATCCGCTGGAAACACCCTGAGCTAGGGTTTGTTTTTTTATCCGAATTTATTGCTCTGGCAGAAAAATCAAGACTGATTCTACCAATCCGAGAATGGGCATTAGATACTGCTTGTGCGCAGCTTAAAAGATGGCAACAAGATCCGCTAATGCAAGACCTAGTTCTAACCGTTAGTGTCAGCTCGATTCAAATTTATCAAAAAGACTTTGAGAAAAAAGTTACTGAAACTCTCGCGCGTCACGGGGTTAACCCGGCGCGACTAAGGCTAGAGCTAGCTGAAAGTATGTTGGTTAAAAATATCAGTGATATTATAAATAAAATGACTGCGCTCAATGAAATAGGTGTTTGCTTTTCATTAGATGGCTTTGGAACAGGCCACTCATCATTGAAATATCTGAAAACACTGCCAATTAATCAATTAAGAATAGACCAGTCCTTTGTACGTGATATTACAGCAGGTGAGAGTGATAGAGCTTTTGTACTTGGGATTATTAGGATGGCAAATAGCGTCAATATGAAGGTTATTGCCGATGGGGTAGAGTCCAATGAGCAAAGACAATGCTTGGTAGAACTCGGCTGTTCCGTTTATCAAGGCTGCCTATTTAGTGAGCCTTTACCGATCAGCGAGTTTGAAGTATTGCTTAAGAAAGACCATAGTTAATCGCCCATTTTGGGTCGAATAAGTGGCCTTTAAGCAATCACTAGCAGTCGCACAATGCGACTGCTAGTGATTCATTTTTAATAGGCGCCGTAGCTTCGTCGCGACATATTATTGCCACACTTATCAAAGCGTCCACTCAGTATCGATGCCACCGAATCCGATTTGCCTAGATCGCTTACCCAAGCCTCCCAAGCTTTGCCAAACGCGACTGCGTCAGAGGACCTGCCAACCCAGAATATAGATTTCAGATCATTGCTCTGCACAGGTATCAAAATTTCTACCTTATAATCGTATTCCTTTGCCCAATTATTATTGAAGTCTTCTGCTATTGCCAGATATTGGTTAAATCCACAGTTTTCTTCTAACTCGACTTGGATTACATCAAGATGGTCAGCAAAGGTATAAAATGGAGTTAATATCATGATGGTGAAAGTTGCTATCAGCGTGTTTATTTTTTTCATTATAATGACCTTATTTAATTATTAGAAATGTATAATTCACACCCCACTACTCAGATGGATGGCATCTGAGCTTAACACCTGTACAAAATATAATCAATTTGAAGAAATGGAACAAAAACTATAGTGCAAATTTCAAATGCTAATGTTTGCTATTGTTCATTTCTAGCCTGACCGACTTGGTCTTGAATAAGGCATAAGGAGTCATACGCCACTCAAATATGTGTGAAAAATATTTGCCATAAGCAACCATTGAGATTAGAAACTTTGATGGGCTGTTGCACTTCAAACCAGTCATTCAGCCAGTCGTTAATTACGCCTCTTTTTGCCACACTTGTCTGCATAGAATTCAAGGAGGAACGAATGTACGCCTTGTTCAAAAATCTGCAATATCAGGGATCAGAACAGGCAGATATTTCATCGCAATATAATCACAACCCACATAAATCTGTACCGCACGCCAGTTAGCAATCTCTAAAGGTCGGAAAAATGAGACCTGTTGCATAGCTCAGGGTGGTGTATTATTCTTCCTATATACAACATAAGCGCAATAAAATAAAAATATGACGATTAAACTATTAAAGAGCAGTCTGCTGTTTGCTGCAATTACCCTGAGTCTTAGCTTCACTGTCAATGCTAGCGAAAACTTGAAATCTGAAGTTGAAAAAAGCTACAACAGCTATCTCAAAGATTTGTTCATTCACTTCCATCAAAACCCTGAGTTGTCTTTAGTAGAGACCAAAACAGCAGCCCGTTTAGCTAAAGAGTTAAGGCTTGTTGGCTTTGAAGTAAGCGAGGGAGTCGGTGTTGAGCTTAACGGCTTTGCGCCAAATGGTATTGTGGCCATGATGAAAAACGGTAACGGGCCCTTAGTGATGATGCGTGCTGACATCGATGCGCTGCCTGTGGCGGAAAAATCAGGCTTGAGCTATGCTTCAAAAGCAACTCAAACGTCTCCCATTAATGGCGACCAAGTACCTACCATGCATGCCTGCGGACATGATGTGCATATTACGAGTTTGGTTGGCACTGCCCGTTATATGGCGTCTATAAAAGACCAATGGTCGGGTACCTTAATGTTAATAGGCCAGCCTGCTGAAGAAAACTTGTTGGGTGCTAAACAAATGATGGACGCAAATATCTGGAAGACCTTTGGCCAACCTGATTATGCATTGGCGTTTCATGTTACATCGTCTTTACCAAGTGGCGTGGTTAATGTCATCGAAGGTACGCCTTTTGCCGGCTCTGATAACCTAGACATGATTATTCATGGCGTTGGCGCCCATGGCGCAAGCCCACACGCTGGCAAAGACCCTGTTGTACTTGGCTCTCAAATTGTCCTTGCTTTACAAACCTTAGTAGCTCGTGAGGTGAGTCCTCGTGATCCAGGGGTAGTTACCGTCGGGTCATTTCAAAGTGGCTCAATACATAATGTTATTTCTGACCGAGCCGAATTAAAGCTAACGGTAAGAAACACAAGTTTGGAAACCCGCAAAATACTACTTGATGGTATTGAGCGCATTGCAAAAAATATGGGCCGAGTTGCCGGTATGCCAGAAGATAAATTGCCAGAAATCACTCTTATCTCGAGTACACCACCCACCGTTAACAATGCTGCATTAGCTTCGCGCTTAAAAAGTCTGTGGATCGACAACATGGGTGATGAGGCTGTTTGGAGCATGGATCCCAGAGGCATGGGAGCAGAAGATTTTCCGTATTTCACTACCGACCCCAAAATTAAGAGTGTGTATTGGGCTGTTGGCGGAACAAGTGCCAGCGATTGGGCAGCCGTACAAAATGGTGAAAAATCTATTCCTTCGCATCATAGCCCTTACTTTAAAGTCGAGCCAGAATCTGTGAAATTAGGGGTTGAAAGTACTGTCCTTGCTTTATTGGAGTTAATGCCTAAAAATAAATAGTACAGCGCTATAGGGCGAGGGCGAGCCAAATATATTCATACGGTTGAATTAATCGTGACTGGTAAGTCATCGCTCAATGCCGCCCTTTAATCGATTTTGATAACAAGTCGGTTACTTGTATTTTTTGCCGAATCATAACGGGCTTGAATACGGCAACAGGAGCCGCACGTCGTTAAAACCTGTACGGGTCATATGTGTCATTACAGAACTTAATTTTATCTAGTTGGACACGCAGAGGGTTTTCAGCAGTTGTGGCGCCCTAAGAATGTCTAAAAGTGTTTCGCCGTTGGCGGATTCAACCTTGAAATGCACAATTAATTAAAGCACTAGCCTAGTAATGTGATGTTCGTCGCGTTACAATTTGAAGATATAGGAGCATTTAATTGAAATCAAAAAGCATCGCATTAGATCATCAAAATGGCATAGACGCATTAACTCTCGAAGAATCGAACAAACTTGTCAAAGTGCAAAGAGATATTTTAGAAATCGTCGTAACCGGCAATGATTCGCAGAGCGCGTTAGATTCGCTTTGCAAAATTACCGAAGATATTGTCGATAACTCAATAGCTTCTATCATGATATTTAATGCATGCCGAACTGAGTTGCTAGTTCGAGCAGCTCCTAATCTTTCACACCAAGCATGCGAAGACTTAAACGGACTCGTTCCAGGCGAATTCTCAGGTTCGTGTGGAACAGCCGTTTACAAAGGAGTACCGCAATTCGTGTGTGACACAAGCACAGATGAACGGTGGAAAGACTTACAAAAGTATGTTTATGACTTTAATGTTCACGCCTGCTGGTCTATGCCGATAGTGGATTCAAACAATCAACCTATTGGCTCATTTGCGTTATCCAGTTTTTCAAAGAGAGAACCCAACCAATTTCAAAAGAATTTGCTGCAAACTGCTAGCTATTTAGTCAGCTTGGTTTTAAGGAGAGAGACTGAGTCGATTATGTTGAAGCAAGCTGCTCACTATGATGCGCTAACTAATATTCCAAATCGTAACCTATTTAATGAAAGAATTGCTCACGCGATGGCAAAAGCTAGCCGAAGTGGTTCAAGTTTAGCTATATTTTTTATTGATTTAGATAATTTCAAACAAGTTAATGATGATTATGGTCATAATGTGGGTGATATGGTCTTGCAAGAGGTCGCATTTCGATTACAAAAATGTATTAGAAGGGAAGATACATTTGCAAGAATTGGAGGAGACGAATTTATTCTATTAGTTGAGAATAATGAAGCTGTCGTTGAATTGACTTGGATAGCCGAAAAATTGCAAAATGCTTTAGTTAATCCAATTGTTCTTAAGGGGGTAGGTAATTCGACAAATGATGATTACCAAATTTCCGCCAGTATGGGGATTAGTATTTATCCTACTCATGGACTTACCTCCGATGAATTGTTGGAATGTGCAGATAAGGCTATGTATATTGCAAAGGCCTCAAAAAATTCAAACATTCAGTTTTATTCTGAGTCAGAAAGTGTCCGCATCGAGCAATAAGGTCTTGAAGCACATTATTATTACACGAAACAACTTTATTCTGCTCTGACATTGATGTTCAATATCGAAAAATTTAGCGTTTGCTTCTAACCTGATTCTCTTGTGAAATAGTTTTAGGCCTTTGATGCACTCAGTACCTATCCCGTTTAAATACACCCTCACGGATTCTTAATTTATTCTGGTCGTACTCGATATTAAATAATAACTTTCTAGCTAATCTACGGGATTTTGAAAGAGCTTAAAAATTGATACTGCTTGTATCAGCTATCAGGCAATTTTTGTCGTTAACGAATACTATTTAACGGTTGTGATGAACCTTTACATGCCCGTCGCGATTCATTTCAATCGTATGGCCACAATTCACAGCTCGTAAGGGAAGTATTTAGCAAAAAGAGGTATGGCTCCTAACTGCCCATTTGAGACCGTCACTTAATTGATCATTCTATTTCAACTCGAGTCCGGAGTAGGGCGCTAATATCTGTGCACCATCAAAATTAAATTTAGATTAAAAGCCTGAGCGATTACTTTCTATCGATAGACTATTT
>Ga0256371_100095_pt1 | contig 14349 bp, 13 predicted proteins | sample SI3MviralmetaG_FD_190079 | JGI IMG/M metagenome (GOLD analysis project Ga0256371, IMG submission 190079) | Sea-ice brine viral communities from Beaufort Sea near Barrow, Alaska, United States - SI3M | ecosystem: Environmental > Aquatic > Marine > Coastal > Brine | place: USA: Alaska | collected...
AGTAGAACAAGTAGAACAAGTAGAACAAGTAGAACAAGTAGAACAAGTAGAACAAGTAGAACAAGTAGAACAAGTAGAACAAGTAGAACAAGTAGAACAAGTAGAACAAGTAGAACAAGTAGAACAAGATATCTTCAATATGTCTTTTGTGGATGAGGACTCTGATCAATCCATGTTTGATGAGTTTGATGAACTGCACAATGAAGCCGAAACACAGCGTGAAAATGCGGCCAGTTTATTAACAACAGAAGTGACAGATTCAACACTGCACAGCATTAACGCAGAAACAAATAACGATCAAATCACCGAAACTACACCTGACAATTTAACAACAACTTCTGACCTTCTTGCACTTCATGACTTACTCGAAAACGAAGAGCCGGAAGAAGAAGCAGATCCAGTAGAAGTCGAAAGTAGCACACTTTCTTTGTTTGACCGCTTAATGAAGCAAGAAAATTCAATATTCGTTACCAATGACGGTCTACTAGAATCAGCGGCAAAAAAAGGACCCGGTGGACTAGAAAATAAGATAACTCGAAACCCATTAATAGAGGGGGATGTGCCGCCTTGGGATAATGATACTCCATCAGTTGTTATAACATCTGAGCCATCGACTGACTTGGATTCTGTGCATCCGCCAGTACAAGTATATGCTGAAGATGAAGACGATATTAGTTTTGATGACGCTGATGATGCGCCGTTTGAGAAAACAACGAGTGCTTCACAAGACGGTGTTCAGCAAGACGACGCTCAACACGACAATATTGTTGAGCCCAAAGAACAAATAGCTGCCGCCACTGAGTTCAGTGAGCATACTATAAATGTACCTCACGATACTGAACAAATAGAAACGACTGAGGTTTGGCAAGATACGCTAAATGCTGAGCAAGAAACTGAGTATGAGCCGTCTGAAGTTGCCTTAACGCACTCTGTTGAGGAAGACTTTGAAAGTCCGCCCCAAAAGCAATTTGTAGACATGGCAGATGAAATTGCCTCCATGTTTGGTCATGGCGTGAATGACCTTAGCAACGTTAAAGTCACACACCCCCAAATCGCACCCTATCTAGAAAATGGTGAAAAGCTGCTGAGAGCCAAACAAATTAATAAATGGAGTGATTTTATTGAAGAGCTTGGCGTTGGTGGGTTGAATAAACAACTTTTGCTACAATCTAATTTGGTACAGCACGGTGAACACTTTATTGTTCGTATAGATGAGCGTAACAAGCATCTCGACGAAGAGCAGCATCGCACTACTATTACAGAGGCATTAAGTAAGTTCTATGAAAAACCAGTCGCCTTTGAAGTTCAGTATGGTGAGGTTGACGAAACACCGTTTAAGATACAACAACAGATATCATTAATACGACACCAACATGCGCACAGTGTTGTGCAAACAAATGATTCAATTCAAGAATTGATAAAAGCGTTTGAAGGGCGAATTATTGACGGTTCTATAAAACCAAGATAATAACGAAGCTATAATAATAAATATCAACAGAGTAAATTTGTAATTCTGTCTAAAATAATCAGGAGATGACAATGTTTAAAGGCGGCATGGGCAACATGATGAAACAAGCCCAGCAAATGCAGGAAAAAATGAAACAGGCACAAGATGAACTGGCTACGTTAGACGTTACTGGTGAGTCAGGCGCAGGCCTAGTCAAAGTCATAATGTCGTGTAACCATAATGTGAGAAGAATAGATATCGACGCCTCACTGATGGAAGACGATAAAGAAATGATCGAAGACTTGGTTGCCGCAGCGACAAACGATGCTGTTCGACGTGTTGCAGAAATGAGCAAAGAAAAAATGGGTTCTGTTACCGGGGGCATGAATTTACCACCGGGCTTTAAGATGCCTTTTTAGTTTCATTTCCAACAATATAAAAATAAAAAGCTCGAGCTTTATTGCTGGAGCTTTTTTAGTTTTTAGCTCTCCAGATTATATGCTGTTCTTTATACGAAATGCATCTTTCAGGTGTACTTATTTGGATAGTATAAACATAAATTTTTTAGTTAAAAATCCTTGAAATTTTACTTAAGCTAGCTAACAAATCCATCACTTCATGTTATTATTTGATTTTATTATTTAAGAAGTTTTATACATGTCATTTAGCCCTCTTATTAACGAATTGATTACAGCGTTGAAATGCTTACCCGGTGTTGGTGCAAAAAGTGCTCAACGTATGGCGTTTACATTGTTGGAAAGAAACCGTGATGGCGCCATGACGTTAAGTAAAGCGTTACATGACGCAATGGAACATGTCTCACATTGCGAGCAATGCAGAACTTTTACCGAAACACGCCTGTGTAAAATATGCGAAAACCCAATGCGCAGTGAAACGGGACAGCTTTGTATTGTCGAATCACCACAAGATGTATTAGCGGTAGAACAAACCTCCGAATATAAAGGCCGATACTTCGTATTAATGGGGCATTTGTCTCCCATTGACGGTATTGGCCCTGCTGAAATTGGCTTGTCTGAATTAGCCCAATTATTGGATAAAGAATCGATTCAAGAAGTTATTTTAGCGACTAATTCAACGGTAGAAGGCGAGGCTACGGCACATTATATTGGACAGATATGCAGAGACAAGCAAATAACAGCAACCCGCATTGCACATGGTGTTCCAGTGGGTGGTGAATTAGAATATATTGACGGTAATACCATTAGTCATGCTTTTGCAGGACGAAGACAAGTCTAGGCTGCGTTATTGTCGGTAAATACCGACAATAACAAAACTATTTTTGGTTTCATTTCGTTTTTTCCCTTGAAAATAGCTTCCTGTGTCCTTACATCTCTCTTCAATAAACGCTTTTTATGATGGTGTTACCCACTTTTCATTTGTAGAAGAGTGTTGTACGCCACTTGGCTTCACACAATAGAAAACAAAGTAGGAGATACTTGGCTATGGCTGAGACAGTCCAACAAGAAACCCATGGATTTCAAACCGAAGTAAAACAATTGCTTCAACTGATGATCCACTCACTTTATTCAAATAAAGAAATCTTTTTAAGAGAGCTAGTATCTAATGCAGCAGATGCTGCGGATAAGCTTCGTTTTAAAGGCCTTTCTGATGGTGGTCTGTATGAAAATGACCCTGATCTGAACGTTAGAATTAGCGTTGATAAAGAAGCTGGTACGCTGACCATATCCGATAACGGAATTGGTATGAATAAAGAAGAAGCAATTGCCAACTTAGGGACCATTGCAAAGTCTGGAACTGCGGATTTCTTTAGTAAATTATCAGGCGATCAAACGAAAGATTCTCAACTTATTGGTCAATTTGGTGTTGGCTTCTACTCTTCATTTATCGTGGCTAGTAGAGTCGTGGTTAAAAGTCGTGCTGCGGGCGCTGACAAGTCTGAAGGCGTGCGCTGGGAATCAGCTGGAGAAGGTGAGTTTTCGGTTGCTACAATTGATAAAGAAACTCGCGGTACTGAAATTACATTATTTTTGCGTGAAGATGAAAAAGAATTTGCTGATGATTGGCGTGTGCGTTCAATTATTACCAAGTATTCTGACCACATCAATATTCCTGTACAAATGTTCAAGGCAGAAGTGCCAGAAAGCGATGGTGAAGGCGACGAAAAGATACCAGCAATTCCTGGTTATTGGGAGTCAGTCAACAAGGCGACAGCTTTGTGGACACGTGAAAAATCAGACATTAGCGATGAAGAATATATTGAATTTTATAAGCACGTATCGCATGATTTTGCCGATCCAATAAAGTGGTCGCATAACCGTGTTGAGGGCAAAACAGAATACACAAGCTTATTGTATATTCCAGCTAAAGCCCCGTTTGACATGTGGAATAGAGATCAAGCCCACGGCCTGAAACTGTATGTTCAACGTGTTTTTATAATGGATGATGCTGAGCAATTCATGCCTACCTATTTACGTTTCGTAAAAGGGTTATTGGATTCAAACGATTTACCATTAAACGTTTCTCGCGAACTTTTACAAGACAACAAAATCACTCAGTCAATTCGTCAAGGTTGCAGCAAACGTGTGTTGCAGATGCTTGAAAAAATGGCGAAAAATGACGTTGAAAAATATCAGTCGTTTTGGGCTGAGTTTGGTAATGTTGTTAAAGAAGGTCCTGCTGAAGACTTCGCTAATAAAGAGAAGATTGCAGCACTACTTCGTTTCTCTTCAACGGCAGATGAGTCAGGCGTGCAATCAGTTTCGCTTGAGGATTATATTGGCCGCATGAAAGAAGACCAAGAGAAAATTTTCTATGTAACTGCTGACAACTACCAAGCTGCTAAATCAAGTCCGCATTTAGAAATTTTCCGCAAGAAAGGCATCGAAGTTTTATTGATGGGTGAGCGCATTGACGAATGGTTAATGTCACACTTAACAGAATTTAATGAGAAGCAGTTCCAGTCTATCGCGGGCGCTGACCTCGACTTAAGTGACTTAGACGATGAAGAGTCTAAGAAAGCGAAAGAAATTGCTGAAAAAGAAGTTGAAGGCATTCTTGAGCGAGTCAAAACAGCATTAGGCGATAAAGTGGAGAACGTTAAGTTTACTCATCGTTTAACTGACTCTCCTGCATGTATTGTTGCAGATGAAAACGGAATGACAACACAAATGGCCAAACTGATGGCTTCAGCGGGCCAGCCTGTGCCTGACACGAAGTATCACTTTGAATTAAATCCAGAACATCATCTCGTGAAGTTAATGGCTAACGTGCAAGAAGAAGAGCAATTTAAGCTGTGGTCTGAAGTATTATATGATCAAGCTGCATTATCTGAGCAAGGTAGTTTGAAGGATCCTTCGGGTTTTGTGAAAAACTTAAATGGTCTGTTGGCGAGTTTAGCCAAGTAATAGTGAATAGTCTGATGTTAAATGCACCTCTATCGGCACTTTTATAGAGATTCATTGAAATAGTGAAAGCGAGCTTAGGCTCGCTTTTTTTATTTATAAAGCAAATCAGGCCTTTTGTTTGGCGATTTTGTCGACAGTTCGAGATAATTATCCGCTATTAGTCTTAAGTTATGATTTTTAACACTAATTTGACTTGTGAACTGAGAGCCTAAGTTGTAGAGTTTGCCTATTTACAATTTACATCAATTTGTTGGAGGATGCTTAATGCGCATCATACTACTAGGCGCACCGGGCGCCGGAAAGGGAACACAAGCTCAGTTTTTGATGAAGAAGTTTGGTATTCCACAGATTTCTACTGGTGACATGTTACGTGGGGCTATTAAAGCTGGCACGGAAATGGGACTTGCTGCTAAAAAAGTAATGGATGCTGGGAAACTGGTTTCCGACGATATTATTATAGGTTTGGTCAAAGAACGTATTGCCCAAGAAGACTGTGCAAACGGTTTTCTGTTAGATGGCTTTCCACGCACTATCCCGCAAGCTGACGCGATGAAAGACGCTGGCGTTAAAGTTGACCATTGTATCGAGTTTGACGTGCCAGACGACGTTATCGTTAACCGTATGAGCGGACGTAGAGTTCATCCAGGTTCAGGACGTGTTTATCATACTACTTATAATCCGCCTAAAACTGACGGTAAAGACGATGACACAGGTGACGATTTGATTGTTCGTGATGATGATAAAGAGGCCACAGTGCGTGACCGTCTTGCTATTTATCACGATCAAACTAAGCCGTTAGTGAACTATTATCAAACTGCAGCAAATGACGGTTTATGTCATTACCACAAGCTTGATGGCACGAAAGCCGTTGGTGTTGTGAGTAGTGAGTTAGAGAAAATCGTTAGTTAGAAACTGTTGAGGGATTGCGATGATACCGCAGTCCCTTTTTAGTCGCATAAACTAAGGTAGTTTCGAGCTGCTTGTTAATTTCTTACAAAACCGCTTTAAGTTTATCTGCAATTTTTTCAGCGATCATTATGGTTGGTGCATTAGTATTACCACCAATAATATTTGGCATCACAGATGCATCCACAACCATTAAATTGGCGATACCTTTCACATTTAGATTAATATCAACAACCGCAAACTCATCCCCTTCAACGCCCATTTTGCATGTTCCTACAGGATGATAAACGGTTTCGGCATTATTTCTTAAGTAATCGATAATCTGCTCATCGGTTTGCACCTCGGCACCCGGTTTCCATTCAGTTGCGCCATCGCCCAAGGGAGCAGTGTTGCTTATTTTTCTGCACCACTTAAAACCAGCAATCAATGGTTTTATATCATCTTCATGAGAAAGGTAGTTTGGACGAATATCAGCTTGCAGTTCTCCGTCGATTTTTTGTAGCAAAATTTGTCCTTTACTTTTCGGGTAAAGGTTACAAAAATGGATCGTGAAACCGTGTCCCCAAGGTGTTGAGCGACCATGGTCAATCAGTAAAGCAGGCACAAAATGCAGTTGTATGTCGGGTAATGTCATTTCCGGGGCCGATTTTAAGAAAGCACCGCCTTCGGCAATATTGGAAGTAAACATACCGTCTTTGTGCAGCCAATAATTAAGCGGCTCCAATGCGTTTTTTAATAAGGCAGTAACAGACAAACCGTAAGATCGTTGGGTTTGAGTTTTGAATAATATAGTGCCGTCCAAATGATCTTGTAAGTTTTGACCGACACCGGGTAAGTGAGTTTTCACTTCAATACCTAACGATTGCAGGTGGTCCCTATTACCAATTCCTGATTGCATTAAGATTTGTGGAGAACCTATAGCGCCAGCGCTTAAAATAACGCGTTTTCTAGCAAATAGAAATTGTGTGGTGTTATTAGTAAACACTTCAATTCCGGTCGCTGTATTACCGTCTAAGGTGACTCTTTTGACTTCAACGTTGGTCATAATATGCAGGTTAGGACGCGCTTTTATGTCGTCAGATAAAAAGCCTTCTGCGGTGCTGCATCGCGACCCATTGCGTTGAGTCACTTGATATATACCAACGCCCTCTTGATCTTGCGCGTTGAAATCAACAGACTCTGCGAGGCCATTAGACACCGACGAAGCAATATAATTATAACTTAAAGGATTAACATGCTTGAGGTCTGATACGCTTTGGTAACCCCCTACAGCATGGAAATCTGATACACCTCTGGTGTTGTCTTCACTCTTTTTGAAGTACGGTAAAACGTCATCCCAAGCCCAGCCAGTTAAGCCAGATGCCGCCCAGTCGTCATAATTTTGTGCTGCTCCACGAATATAGCACATGGCGTTAATTGAGCTAGAACCACCCAATGTTTTGCCTCTAGGCCAAAACATTTTGCGGTCGTTTAAGTTACCTTCTGAGTGGGTATTAAAACCCCAATTGATTGACTTCATACTGGCTATAGCAGCGATACCAAAAGGAACATGTATTGCCAAGCTGGTATCTTTTGGGCCAGCTTCAAGAAGGCACACAGATAGAAGGGGATTTTCAGATAATCGATTCGCTAATACTGCACCAGCAGAACCAGCGCCAACTATAATAATGTCAAACTCAGTCATAAGGCTTCAAATAATTAATGGTATAAGACGAATGTTAACACTATTTTTACAACTGGTCAGTCCATTTTAAAGCTAGTATTCTTAATTGAGCTTGTTACCAGTCTAACTTGATAACGGGGTTATCAGTGGTGCTGTTGAGACCACACATTTCTTCATAAGGAGTATTCTGCTTCAGCCATACATTTTCAAACTTCTGTCCTTCGACTCTAAGTTTGATATTGTTAATGCTCTGAAAGGATAATGTTTTGCTATATTTATCTAGAAAAAACGTGTCGATTTTTGTTTCACCCGTTCCCGCTATATATGTGCCGCCTTCAATAGACTCAATAAATAAATTCACACTTCATTCTCCTAATATTTTAAATTAAAACGTTCCGCATTAGCAAAGGATCACCGTTATGAAAAGAGAAATCATGATTAAAATAAATCTATCGGTTATTGCCGGCCTCTCCACCAATGCTCTCGGCAAATAGGAAAGCCTAATTTTTCTAATTCATTACGTAAAACCACCATATCATCGGCATTCAAAAATTGGCCAATTTGTACCCGTTTTATCCCATTATGCAACGTGATTTTGGGTGTATGCCAGTTACGATCAGTTTCAGAATAATAAATATCAGTGCCGAAGCGAGGCATTGATTCTGATGATTGTCGACGATCAATTCCCATTTCAATGGTGATGAGTTGATCTGTAAATGTCACTATTTGTTTTAAATATGTAAAGCGCGTTACTTTGTACATTAACAGCGCAAATAAGCCGACCTCCATGCCTGCAAAGGGCAGAACGACCCATGCACCAACAAATGTCCAAGCAATTGCAATTATCATGACAACAGCAACCATGAGTGCGATAATCCATTTTGCTTCAGCCCACGTAAGAGAACGATTAGGCGTTAGCAAAATAGTGACTGTATTTTCATGTTCTTCTAGCTTAACCATATTTCACTGCTTGAATGAAGTTGTTCTTTAGAGACTATCTTTTTCTTCGGCATTTATTAACACTCTTTATTATTGGCGAGTAGCATTGTTAACCATTTTTCGACGTAATTTTAGTACTCATCCCTATAGAGTTGCCTTAGCAATTATATGGCTGATACTTATTTTTAGCGTACCTAACAGTTTTCAGATCATTTTTGATTATATCGGTTTTCTATTTATCGGTATTCTAGGTGCCATTTTTGCTAACTCAACAGGTGCCGGTGGTGGTGTTGTCTTTGTGCCATTTTTCAATCAAATCGACATGCAAAATAGTGCGATCATCGCGACCAGTTTTGCAATTCAATGCTGCGGAATGACCGCTGGAGCCCTAACTTGGCATTATCACCGCCAGTCTATCTTGGCTGATAATGATGCTAATACGGGCGAAAATGTGGGTGACCGCGCTCAATGGTTATACGTTAATAAAGGACTGTTAATTACAATCCCATTTTCAATATTGGGGATCCTCACCGCTCAGTTTGCCTTGAATGAATATACACAACAAATGGAAACTTCTTTGCATGTCGTCTTTGGCGTATTTTCTATTTTGCTCGCGGTTGCGATATATGGTTCCATTCCTCTGTTGTATAGACAAAAATCAGCGACAACTCTATTACCAATTGACATGCTAGTGTTGGGTGTTATTGCGTTTTTTGGCGGTATCATTACTGCATGGTTGTCGGTGGGAGTAGGGGAACTGGTAGCGGTATACCTTATTCTGCGCGGATTTAATGTGACTTCAGCTATTGCGTTGGCAGTGATACTTAGTGCATTTACTGTTTGGTCCGCAATATTTAACCACTTGTTTATCACTCAAGCTATTTATTGGAATATCTTACTATTCGCAGGCGCTGGTGCCATTATAGGAGGCGTTATTGCAAAGCGAGTTGTTCTCTATTTTTCTGTTGTAAAACTGAAATTATTTTTCGCGACTTGGGTGTTTATTATGGGGACTGCGGGTCTAATTACCTGACTCATCCTGATTGTTCTCTGCAGGAGTGAGCAATTCAGGCTCGGCAATTTTTTTATTTCCTACCACTCTCCTGCGTTCACGTTCATATTCATTAAAGGTTTTTTCATAACCTCGTAAACAATCTTCTCTAGCTTGACCCTCAGCCATGCGTCCGCAAGCTTGTTGTTTATTGTATTGCATCATTTCATAAGCTGCTTCATTAGAGCATCCGGCGCCAACAAAAATTGTTAAGGCTGCAACTCCCAGCAATTTTTTTTTATCTTGCATATGGTTGTTCTCAAAAGGTAATTGGCTAACTAAGGTACATAACAGTGCCAGTCAAAGCAACCGACTACAACCGATTCGTATTTTTCGGCTGCCACACGCGATTTAGCGATAGCTTCTTTTAATACTTGTCCTGTCAATTATGAAGTTTCAATGCGTTTCAAACTTCCACTAAAAGTACATTTTGCTGATCGCATGACACTAAGCAAAATAACGCTATGTATACTCATACTATTCTCCCATTTTGATTGTGGCTTTAAAGCTCAAATGTAGTCTAGTTAAAATACAACGTTAATTCAGGGTTAGGAAGCCTTTCATTACAGACATTAGTGGCCGGTATGTATATATCTTGCTCATTTTTTATTTTAAGCCAAGAAAATAAGTAAGAATTGGGTGATAAAAGGTGATTCATTGTGTTCTTTTAGACCAAAAGTAAAATGGTAATCCAGCAGCAAACAGAATGAGTCCTTGAAGTGCAATCATTAGTCCCGACCCAATAATGGCAAAGACAGAAAATAATAGTGCGATAAGCGCAATACTAAACGATAGCCAGTTGATCTTAGTTGTCGCAGTTAACTCTCTTTTTTGCATAACGATTTCAGCTAATGATGATGTTGCATAGGGCAGTAATACGGTCAGTGTAGATAGCATTATTAGTGTTTTAAATGCACTTAATAATCCTTCAGAAAAACTCATAACTACTAATATGGATGACAGAAATCCCGACAGTATAACTGCCTTTATTGGTATACCTGCTTTATTCTTTATTGAAAAAAACTCAGGCATTAGTTTATCTTTTGCTAAGGCATCAGGCATGATGCCGACGATGATTGTATTGGCGTTAATACTACTGATAATAGATATCAGTGCTGCTATAGCGATGAAACCCGCTCCCCAAGGGCCTAATACAATCGCCGCTGCGTCGGCGATAGGGGCAGTTGATTTTGCTAAATCAGCGAGTGGAATTAATGTCATTACTCCATAGGAGAGTGAGATATAAATAACGGTGGCCGTTAATGTGCCTATGATCAGTGCTCGTGGAATGTTCTTTTCGGGACAAATAATATTATCTGATGGCAATGTTACGGCTTCAATACCAATATAGGCCCACATAGTGATCATGACCATTTCAGAGATTAAAAAGAGGGTAGAGGGTTGATCTGCAGTATTAGTTGGCGTTGAGCTAACGACGGCATTCGCAGGGTCACCAAGAAACAGTGCACCGACAGAAATAATAAATAGCGGTAATAGCTTTAACAGAGAAGTAACTAATTGAAAGGTGGAAGCCGCTTTAATACCAGTAATGTTTATGGCGGTTATTAACCAGATAAATGCGATAGCAATTATTGCTGATAGCATTGGGTTTGAAGAAAGAGTGGGGACAAAAAAGCTCAAATATCCTGTTACCGCAACAGCACCTGCAGCAACGGCGGCTAAAATACTGATCCAATAGCCCCACGCAATAAGGAATCCGGCTAAGTCACCTTGTGTTTCTCTGGTGTAACCGTAGATACCACCTTGCATCGAATGTCGTTTGGCAAGCATACCCAAAACTAAAGCAATAAATATTGTTCCTATGCCAGCAATAATCCATGCGACTAAACTTAGCGTTCCGTATGGAGCTAAAACAGCGGGTAGCATGAAGACACCATTACCAATGACGATACCTATAACTAGTCCCCAACATCTCCAAAAACCCATAACTTTGTTCATTATAATTCCTTGTATGACATCTTTTATTTGAGGTTATTGCTTAACTTTTGTGCTGCATATTTAACCTTAACCTAATATATGATCTATGATTTCATAAAGCAAAATTTCCAAATGCTTGCCGTATTGCTCAAAATCATCAAATTAAAACAACATAGATGTGGACGAGGCAGCACATACTCCGCAAGGAAATTGGATAGCAAACATTGATGCTCATTTTCTTAAATTGGCGGTGTGCAGGCGGTTCGTCGTTCTTGCGGCATACCGACAATAAAGAGCCATAGTTTTCATTAGCTGAGCACCTGTGAAACGCTACTTGCCAGAATTTGCTGATAGCGCTTGGGGCGATATTGTTCTGCAAGATGTGGTTGATATGACATCGGGGATAGACTGCCGTGATAGTGATGGTTAGCAAAACCCTGAAGTCTGTGTGTCTCGCGCTGAAGAAGCGCTGGGAGTGCTGCCTCAGGTTCGCAACAAAGTAAGTTCTTCAACTGAATTTTTAAAAACGATGAGTGCTCACCGCAAAGCGGGTGAAGAAACGAATATACTTCGTCAAATACGATAATTACGGATTTAGTGGTTGAATTGCCATTTTTATAAATATTATTTAAGCAGCGACTAAAAAATAAACGGAGAAATATACTCATCGTAAATATAAACTGCAATTTTTAGTCCGCCAAATATGATAGCGATATCACGTACTAAAACGAGTGTTTTCTTTTCTTTTTTTGCATTAATCTCTTCGTCCAATGGCATTGGGGATAGTTCGTCAAGATGATCAAAATCCACATATTTACCTTCCGCATTAATAGCCAGTAGCTCTTCTTGTTTTTTTAAGGTGAGGTCATTGTTTGCGTCTTTAATCCAACTGTTAATGACATTTGAAGGCATAGTCATTGCGAAATAAGTAATGATGAAGAAAAATATCTTTTGAATTGCTCGCCATACTTCAGGCCACCACCCCGGTGAAACGTCATGTGGTAACATGAATACAACCCCTGCTAACGCCATAAAGTAAATAGCGATCCAAGGTACGTAAATAACATATTTTAACCGAGTAAAATACTTTATAGCATCTTTATGAACCCAATATTGCTCACGTATCTTTTTAGCAGTCTTAGCTAAAAGAGCCTCTTTTTGATGCTGTTCAGCAAGTGCATGGCATTTTGCTGTATTTAACTTGATATAGTCCGCGCACCCTCTTCCATACGCTGCTTTCATAGCCGCATCTTGAAATGGCGGATAAATCATAGAAATAACTTCTCCAGCATCGTTAAAGACAAAGTGTACTTTTGGGTAGGCTGTAAAGAAGAAAACAAATTCTTTTGTTTTATGTCGGATACTAAAACTATCATGACAGTTCCCATCCGCACCAGCATTATAGGCCATATCAAGCATATATTGGCTTGTTGCGCCGATAATCCCTACGTCTTTTAACCTAGCTAAAAAACCTTGACTGATAAGGCCCCCTATTCGAGGATCATATCCATAATCTGGCTTACAGCTATATGTCAGGCTACCATCTTCATTCAGGACATAGCGGTATGTAGCGACCTCAAAATCTATATTGTAGCCCCAGCCATATGCGTATCTGAATTGCGCATCCAACCTAGATTGATTTTGTCGGTCCTCCTGATCCAAAAGGCTGCGGCGACAACTATGGCAGTACTTCCAAAGCATGCCAGAGTTGTCGCTATAATAATTATAAAAATATGAATCAGAACAGCGTTCACATGTACGCATATGAGACATTTAGTAAACTCCACATTTTTCATACTATTGATAGGTGAAGAAAATATACCTTAATCAAGTCCAATGTAAACAGTGATTTTGGTGGGCGTGGGCAGGATTGCGTATAGGTAAAATAAAACATTATGCTTGATAAAATCAAAATACACGATGCCTCATATTTTCCATATTGACATCTATTTTATGTTTTTAAAGTAGTTAAACCTGGTTTTTTTCGTCTATTATTTAACCGCCCTTACGTAATTAATAATTCAAAACAAGCACTTCCCCCTTTAGTGCAAGCTAGCTCTGAATATTTTTTATGATGATGAACGGCTTTTATTCAAACAGACTTATCTGAGGTGGCGCTACATTTTCGCCGTTAGATGCCAGCTTTCAGCGCAAATTTAGTATTTAACCGGTTAGAAAAGCTAATCCTCCCACCGTCTCTCCATCACACTCAACGCGTCAATCGCCAGTGTAAGCTGCTATGTCGGGCATCTGCCCGGACATGTCTTAGAAAGCTGAACGGCAAATATAGTCATTCAACCTTAAATATTCATTGGTTATAATGATTAAGGTTATGTGCTTGTTCCATACGAATTATACGGCAAGATTATTCGATAATTCCTCCTTTTCTTTCGATGGAACAAGTACCTTTACTCACAACGAATCCTCAGGGCGTGCATCTAAAGAATAGCTGTCTATATTTGTTTCGAAGAGTAAAGGATACATAGCAAACTTCACTTAACGGAGATTTGTCATGAATGATATGAAAATTAAGTTTCAACAAGTGCCTCCGCGAAAATTCTCTCGTTTGAATGAGAAAAAGCCCACAGTCGAAAAATTTTATACAAGGACTGTAGAAAGCTCAGAACACGTTAGATTTTTTACTGCAAAAAAAGACTGTTGATACCTAAAATAAAGCGATAATTCCTGCAAAGAGCAATACTTTGCAAAAATTCCGTTATTTGGCACATTACAGAAATAAGGAAAAAAACGAGAAACGTTGTTTTGTCGAATACATCAAAAAAACTAAAAGGAATTCACTCATGAAACTTAGAACCAACCTGTTGTTTCTTATGTCCCTTTGTTTAAGTTTTCTTTTTGGGTGCAGTAATGAGACAGTCAGATTCCAATCAACATGTTTCAACAATGAACCGAATCCGAATCCGAATCCGAATGAGGTTGGTGTTTGGATGTATCAAGCTGGAAGCTGGCATGAAGGAAGAAAAGACAGTTCTGCCTGGCTTGCACTACATGTACGATC
>Ga0256371_100097_pt1 | contig 13549 bp, 13 predicted proteins | sample SI3MviralmetaG_FD_190079 | JGI IMG/M metagenome (GOLD analysis project Ga0256371, IMG submission 190079) | Sea-ice brine viral communities from Beaufort Sea near Barrow, Alaska, United States - SI3M | ecosystem: Environmental > Aquatic > Marine > Coastal > Brine | place: USA: Alaska | collected...
GCACTAAACATAGTCAATCCTAAAATTGAAGCCGCAACATATAGCGAGACTTTTTTAAATGGTCCGGTAGGCCTTTTTATCATTATACTTTCCTTAATATATTCTAAATAAATGGCTGCAATCGTCTAAACCTGTAAACGGCAGAGCCACAATAATGACGCAATATTGTCGTTATTTAAGCTTGTTTTCAAGCACCACGTCAAATGTGAGTAAAAAACATGTCAAACCGCTTTATATGTAACGGTGTAAAAATATTCAGTTTGGTGCATTAACAAAAGCATCACCTTACCAATTTACTTTGTTTTTAGATGAGCGTAGTCGGGCAGTGTTGTTGTAATCTAGTGAATTTTTGCGTGTTGATCATGATTACTTGTACCGCTATGAAACTAACTTATTGACTCTGTATAGACCAGCAAATCGTCCAATTCATATTTTCCCGCTAAGCCTTGATGATAATTTAGCAACTAAAATAGTTTAGCTAACGGGCGACAACGAACGGCAATCTTTTAGCTCTTGATACTTGTCGAAAATTGGCTTGACTGACATTATATTAGCGCAATAAGCAGTAACAGAAAATTCAATTATCTTGGCAAAAGGTTGTTATTAAAATAGCCGACATACTTGCAGTGGGCTAGAATAAAAGATTACAAAAAAAGACAATGGAAATAGTTTTGAAAATTGGGTTAGTGTTAAGTGGTGGCAAGTCCTCCAGAATGGGCAAAGATAAGTCTGCGATGAAGGTCGGAAAAGAGACAATGTTGGAACACAGCATTAACATGCTGAACTCTGTTAATTTGGATAACGTTGTGGTCAGTGGAGCTGATTTTGATATTCCTGATCTGTTTCCGAATAAAGGTCCTGTAGGTGGGATTTACTCGGCTGTTCAGCATTTGTCACTTAGTACTGGAGATATTATATTGGTAATACCCAACGATATGCCTCTTCTGCGTCCTGATTTATTGCAACGGTTAATGCAACAATCGGTAATTCATCAATGCACATTCACTTACAAGAATCATCCGATGCCACTGAGTTTGTTTATTAGTGAGGGCATTTTAGAGAGGCTTCAGTCATTAAAAAATTCAACTGGTATGTCAATTAGGTATCTTATTCAAGCCGATAAAGTTGAGGAACTTAGTGTTGAATCGCAGGACGTATTTTCGAATGTAAATACACCGCAAGAATTGGACGAAGCAGTTCAAAATTATAGAAAAATGTGTTCACAATAAGCGAGTAAAATTTATTTTATCAACCTACTGATTTTTAAAAAAACCGCCTACGCTATGATAATAAATAAAGAGGTATTGAGTAATGAGCTATTTATAAATGTTTAGCCAAAAACATCCTCAAGATGAATAATTAGTATGACAGCTAGATTAATGGCGGTATTTGTGAAACATTCAATTCGTGTAATGATTTATCGCGGGCACTAAAAAGCAAAGGCCTATTTACCCATAACCGCCTTACCAGTAACACCAATAGGTTACGTCTTGTTCTATTAAAAATTGTTCCGCATGTTTACCTTGCAGCAACGCTAAGGTAGCCATGAGTCCTGCTTGGACACAGTGGTCACTTGCGATGGTGACAGAGCGAGGTCCATCCATGATAGGCGTTCCGAGTTGAGGATTTAGGACATGCGAATAACGTATGCCGTTGTGAAGTAAATATCGGTTTGCATCGCCACTTGTTGCTAAACCGCCACGGGCTATTTTTACCATGACGGTGTTGTATTTTGTGTGCGCGTTCTTAGTTTGTGAGGTATCTTGCGCCGGCATTTCGATACCGACTAACCAGTATTTTCCTTCTTTCTTTTGCTGAGTAACTTGGATGTCACCACCGAAATTAACCAATACAGAAAGGGTCGGAGCAATCGTGGTACATAGTTTCGCTACACAATCGACCGCATATTCTTTGCCAATACCGCCCAGGTCAATTTCAAATCCAGCAGGCATTGTAATTTGCTGTTGATCAAACTTAACGCGGTCCCATCCAATAAACGCCAATAGCTGATCTATGGTTTCTTTATTTGGTAAATCATCCGAGCCATCAAATTTCCATGCATGCCTTAATACGCCAGACGTAATATCGAACATGCCATCACTGATTTCAAAACAGGAGTTTGCAAAAGTCAGTAGCTGAAAGGTTTCGTCATCAATAGCAACCGATTTCCCTTGAGCTTGATTAATAGCAGATACGATATTGTCGTTGCGGTATCGACTAAATTTTTGCTCAATTCTAAATGCTTCTGCAGCCGCTTGTTCAGTTATATGACCAGCAACCAAAGGATCGGTTGTATCAATGAGCAACTCACAAGGACTCGCCATACAAAAGAAACTGCCTTTGATGTGATCGTCGGCAGTTTGAATTTTCCAGTCAGACAAAATAAGGCTTACCTATGCATTAAAAGCTGTAACTAAATTGCAAGATAAACGCTTTTACACTTGGATACAAATCTTGGCTTGCAAGGACACCTATATTTTCAAAACCCGCATTTTTAGGGTCTTGCTGATAATATTCAGCTCTCACGCCCCATTCATGTCCATTGTTCATTTTATGACCGTATTTTAAACCAACCGTTATTGCGGTCATTTCGCCTAATCTATAATCGGCTGATGCAAACGCGGGTAGGGCATCTACATCATTTAAATAAGGACGGTAAAAATCGGCCTCACTTTGCTGATAGTAGCGAAAATGTGGTTGAATATAGTCTGATTCTGATAAGTTATAGCGTAACTTAGAATCAATTGTATGTGATGTTATGTCCCAATCGTCGGTCGCAAAGCGATATGAGACATCGGCGACAGCATTGTCAAATGCGTATTTAGTTTGCGCATAAACACTATGTTTAGCGCGACTATCAGGGCGATTTTCATGCAGTACTGACTGAGTTTCACCGTTGTTGTTGACTAAACTGAGCAGCTTATAAGGGTCGTTTAAGTAACCATTACTAGTTGAATAGCTGTAATTTAATTGCACGAGCATGCGACGATTAATTACTTGGGTCAGACCAAATAGCGCATCTATCGTTGATTTGTCATCTGTATCGGTAATTCGAGTTTGATCAAATGCAGCTTCAAATGCATCCTCACCAGCGTCACCTGTGCCAAATTGTCCTCCATCCACCACCATAGTAGACAGCCCAATGGGGCGCCCACCAACAGGATCAATGCTATCAAATTGATAAGATAAGCCGAACAAAGCGGTTGTGTTCTTATTATAAAAATCTCTTTCTGCAGACACACTAGTACCGACCGACAAATAATCATATTCACGTGAAATGTTACCGCCTAGATTAACTCTAGTATCTTTATAAATAGGTTGGGTCCAGTTTGCACTTAATTGTACTCGAGTGTCTTTAAACGTATCGTCCAAAGGAAGTTCATTCGGGGATGTCGTATATTGACCATCTCCAGATGGGCGACTAAACGTTTGTGCATAAGGCTGTGAAACAGCACCTGTCGCTGAAGCACCAGTGAGTGTGTCAATAACCAATTTAGTATTCAGAACTCGCTGGTCACCAAAATCTTTGGTTGCACTAATGACACCCTCAAGAAGGCTAACTCGATCGGTCTCGCCATAGTAGAGAATAGCCGTATCGAACTGCCAATCGTTTTCTGATTTAGTTTCTTGCGCCTGAACACCTGCGTTTAAAAGGGTGCACGTCGCGGTGGCCAAAAGAGTCGTGATTTTTTTTGATTTACTTAATTGCATCCGCAACCTCCGCCAGCAAATGAACGTCCGCCGCTCGTGCCCTCTTTACTAAAATAAATATGTTCGTCTAAACCTATATCAACTGCGTCAGCATTTAACGCCATTTCATCTTTAGCTAATAGGTCGCGCTCCCATGGCTGCACGCCTAAATTTGCACATCCACCTAATTGCAAAGCGGTGATAATGAACAACACAAAAATTAAATTTTTAGTGTGTTTTTTCGATTTTTTGATTTTTATAATATTCATATAGTTGTTCCTACTCAGACAATAAAGAGATAATTTCTTGTTCATATTGTGGTTTGTTTTTACTAAAAAAACCGGTGTGGGTTTTACGCAAAATTCCATGCTTATCAATTAAGTAACTACTTGGCATACCGACTAGTCCATAGTCGGCGGCAACTTCTCCCTCAGGATCCAGTAGAATCTTAAAATTTGCAGGGTAACTGGCTAAAAACGTGTTAATCGAATCCTTATCTTGGTCCAAATTAATACTGATAACTTCAAACCCTTGCTCAGCATACTTAGTTTGCATTTCATTCATCCAGCCAAAAGAAGTTCGGCATGGTTTGCACCAACTCGCCCAAAAATCCAAATAGACAACTTTGCCTTTAAAGTCTTTTAAGGAAACTAGTTGCTCATTGGAATGAAAGTTGGGGAGTGTAAACTCGCTCGCGGCCGAGGCGTTGGCAATTCCAGCAGCAAGCAATAAGGTGATGAAAATTAAAACGTGGGATTTTGATCGCATAACAGCACTCAACAATATAAAGATTTCATAAGTATATTGAGCGAAACTTAAGGAAAACTTAGCGGAGAGTGACCTTTGACATTTTTGTGTTCAACGTATGGTGCATAAAATCGCAAGCACTAACCTTCCTATCGATGGCTAAATTAAAAAGACTCAAATCTCTAACCTCTAACCTTGTTGAACAATTCCAACCTGTTTCGAATGAACTAAAGTTGTTTGAGTTTAAGCGGTAATTTTATCCTACGAGATTTTTTTTCTTCTTGTTGTATAATCAGGGTTGGACAACACGGTTCGCCCTGCAGGATCCTAACCTGTGTTAATGCGTTACGTTCTTATGTTAGTGTCCAGTTATTTTACACTACTCCGTATTTATATTTAATTATTCAATAAAATCATACTTATAAATTAAGGTTTAAAAATTGCATATCAAATTTCTTTAGCTACCGATGACATTTAGACAGTTATGAAATTCAATTTTGCACTCGCTCTTCCCATATCTGTTCCGTTGTTATTTTTGTCGACCTTAGCGGACGCAAAGCTTATTAAAAGAGGTGGTGCTTCTGATGATCTCGGACAAATAACCCCTTACTATATAGCTCCTTTAGGTTCTGGTGATTGGCTTGGGCTAGGAGTCGCAGGACCAGGAGTCGCAGAATTTATTGCTTTCCCAGAACTAGTGCAAACAGACCCTGTTCCATTTGCTAACCGATCAGGTAAAGTCGAAAATCGTGATTCTCTCGATCAGTGCAGCCCCGCCCCCGACGTCTGTGAATATGAATTTTTACTCGGTGAAAGGTTAATAGTTGAAGGACATAGCATATCTTTTGGTTTAGCCGAAGGCGTAACTACCTCATTTACTTGGTCTTTGTACGAAGCTAAATCTAAGGTTGTTAATAATATATATGGTGCGGAGATATTCACTTGGGAACCTACAAGTATTAATTATGCAGGAGTTAATGGTCAGATCGATGTATTGCTTAATACTGTCTTTCCAATTGATCTTGCGCCCGGACTTTATCAAATCGGTCTCACATCTACATATACTGCACCAAGCAAAATGGAATTTGGTTATTTGGATGAATTCACTACGAAGGAGAAAGACGAAGATTTATACCGTTGGCATGCATCAAGTAATACTTTTACTACTTCAATGTCTCGTCGATACAACTTAACGCTTGAAGTAAATGCCCCTAATCAATTGAGCATATTTGGGGTGATAATGGGTTTATTATTATGTTCTCGAATGATATTTAAAAAACAACCTGAAGATTGAGGCAGGTGACCTGCTTTGAATCGAGAACAAAGAACAAAGGCATGAGCGACGTCTACAACAAAACTCATAGCACGGCAGGGTGGATAATATTAGTTCCCAAAGTGCTCAGTGAGTCCTTGCTTTGCAGTCGCTAAATCGATATCTATTTGAGTATATATCGCTTGCACTTGCGTGCTTTGACTAATGGGTTTGAGCAAGGGATCATTTTTAGTCCAGTGCTCTCTCCAACCTAAGTCATAGGCGCTTTGTAGTTTACTGATAGCCAAAGGATAATTAGTGTCTAATACGGCTATTCTTGCCGCTAAATAATCCAACGCCTCGCTTTTTTGACCTGCTTGCACATTTTTAGCTAGAAGCCTTTTACAACCCTCTAGTAGTTCATCTGACCTTGTTTTGTCCTGATTTATAGTGTGCGCAAATGCAAACTCCATAGCGGGGTCACATAAAGGGGAAGTGTAAAGTTCTGTTGTCGAAAAAAGAGGAGCTGCTTTGAGCAGCAAATCCTTGCCCTTATTGATGTCACCGTAGAGTAATTGATACCATGCTGCTTCATATATATACCATTTGTCACCTGGATTTTCGTTCAGTTTTTGATCCATAACTTCCTGAACTTGCGAATATTTTCCAGCCACTATAAGTTTATTTACTGTCCAACTTTCGTCTTGTATATATCGTTGTGCTAATTCAGGAGCTTGTACCTGAAACAAAACACTAATTAATGATGTTCTATATGATTTACTTTGAGGTGATTTATCTAGCGCATTTTTCCACTGTATGGCCGTTTCTAACAAATTCCCTTGTGAAAAAGCAATCTCCGCGAGGCCTCTGTGTGTCAGAGGACTTTCTGGATGTAGTTCTAAAATTTCGCCATAAAGTTTACTCGCTTCTTCAATATTGCCTAATTCATATTGGTATCGCCCGTAATTGTATAGTACCAACAAATAAGCGGGATCAAGTTCATAGGCTTTTTGTAGAGTGAGGTAAGCAGCTTGTGTCTTTTGTAGTGCTTTTAGCGATATGTACTTCCATATATATGCAGTTGCATAGTTTGGGTTTAATAAGATGGCTTGCTCATAATAAGGCAACGCTTTTTCGTGTTCTAATTCAAACGCAAGTGTGCGGCCCATTGTAGCGTGCACATCAGGCAGTTCTGGATAGCGTGACATCACTATTGTTAAATTTTGCCTTGCTAATCTCGTTGCAACTGCGGTGTCGATGACACCAAGACCGTTTCGGTGTTTCGCTAGTAATAGAAAAGTTTGTGCTAAACCAACTTTCGCGTTGGCATATTCAGAATCCAAGGCCAATGACTGCTCAAATAGTTTCTTCGCTTGCGTTACACTTTCAGTGGTTCTTAATCTTAAGCTATCTCTTGCTTGCAAATACAAAACTAGAGCTAACGAACTCCCCGTTTTACTCGTGATTTTGACTTCGTTTGGGGTTAAGTATTTGTCTTGCAATAAATTAACAATACTGCGACTGATTTCCTCTTCAATCGCAAATATATCGATGAGTTGGCGAGTAAAAGACTTTGTCCAGATCACTTGCCCAGTTTTACCATTCAATAATTCTACTCGGACCTTTAAACGATCGCCGTTGACCCTAATACTGCCGGTAAGTAAACTTGAGACATTGAGCTTTTCTGCAATAACAATAGGATCCATATACTTTTCAAAAAAGGCTGATGACGAAAACGTAGAGGCGACAGACAAACCGGCGAAAGTCCCTAACTTATTGGATATTTCTTCTTGGATCCCAAAAGCTAAATATTGTTGATTAGAATCTGCACTCGCGTCTTTAAACGGCAGTACAGCGATACTTTGTTCTAATTTGACATCACTAATATTCAGACCTGATTTACTCACTTCGCTTAGGGCGATTTGATAACCATAAAATCCTAACAGAGACGAAAATAAGAGCATTATTGAAAAACCGAACCAGTATTTTTTACTTACATTAACTACATCATTGTGGTCAGAAGACGGCGTTAACTTGAGACCTTCTGAAGTAACATCAAAATACCAAGATACAAAAAAGATAACAGGAAAAAAAGCTAAATAAATGACAGATACTAAGGTTAATATCCAATTTGGGAGCCCTATAGCTTGCGGAATAATACTTAATACTTGCAAGAGCACCCAGCCACCAACAGCATAGGAAACAAGCACAGAAAAAACCTGTCTGCGCCGCATTTCGTGGAAAAATTTTACCAACATATTCTCTGAAAAATTCATTATAATACAATCAACATACGGATTTTTGTCTCACTACACAACTTGCATGCATCAAGTAAAGCTTATTCGTCAAAATTAAACCACATATTTACATGTATTAAATTAAATTCTATTGAATAAGACCTCATTTAAACGATATCTCACTTTTGTTTGTTAATACGTACCTTATGCTGCTCTGTAATTGGCATTCAATTTTGATCCAACTCAACGCCTTATTAGTTTGATGGTAGGTTATATTTTGTGTCGTCGGTTGTGACCATGCCTATCCAAATAATTGCATTTTGACCACTTGGGATACGTTACTGAATTATTGTTATTACTGAGAATAATGATATTACCATGGGATTTTTTTCGGTCGGTATGGACTGTCTTTTATATCATTTCGAATCAAACGTAAATGAAAATAATCACAACGACTCTTATTTACTATTTTGTTGCTGTAGACAGCAACACCCTAGAAGCCGCCTCTAAAGCAAATTAACCGATTAAACTCACAGCTAAAACCCACAGATAGCATCTATGCCAGTAACCTACTATATTTCAGTTTCAAACATTAATATGCTCGCACAGTAACATTAGCTTTCTTGCAGATACGCTATGAAACCAAATATGGCAAAGAAAGCGGGTTGATGTACAAGATAAATTACTAAACTGTGTTTGCCTGGCAACGCTATCCAAGTATTTTTGTCGAAGCGTTTAAGAGGGTCACTTTTTAAAAATGAGGTAGAAGCGAACCAAATGCCAACTAAAACAACGCCGAGCCAAGGGAACAGACCGACGTAGTCATTTGAATATATCGGCAGATGGCCCCGGATATAATTAAATGGCCATATGCCAGATACCCAACCGATGTTATATGTAGCAATAATACAAAGGCCGATTATTAATGATACACGTGGTTTATTTGCAAACATAATACAAAGAATGCTGGCAACAGCAATAAAATGTAAAACGCCAAAATAGATATAATTATTGGGCACCATTAACAACGAAACTACGCTGATAGCCAAGGCACTCGCTAAAATTTGAATTAAGCGTTTACCAAACTTGTTCCAATTGATGCGACTTCGATAAGATAAATGCAGAGATGCGCCTAAGCAAATAAAGAATGAGGAGAGAATAATGTGGCGAAAAGTACGCCATCCTTCACCATCAGGAGTATTCCAATCCACATAACCGAAAAACTTCAGATCATATATAAAGTGAAATATCACCATAAGAACAATGGCAAACGTGCGCAACACGTCAATACTGAAAATTCGATTATTCAATGATTTAAAACTCCATTTCCAAAGCAAACCTTAGTGTATGGTCAGTTGAATTACCATTCAACCCGGCTATAAAACCTAATTCCCATTTGAGTTGGCGTTGACCCTCAAAGCGTTTTATACCCATAAATGCTGGTCCAATGCCTAAAAAGTCGCGACTAGAGTAAATTTCAATAGCCGGCTGAATTTCAGGTATCCATCGATATCGATATTTTAATCTAAATTCACCTTGCCGTTTTTTAATCGCATCACTTCCCCAGCTTTGTGATGCGAGCACATTAATAGTTAAACTACTGCGCCCAAATTCTTTTTCAGCGAGTACGCCTGTAGTAAATTCCCAACTGTCTTTTTGATGCCTTTTTTCAAGTTCAAACAATGCTCCCCAATCAGCCCAATATTCACCCTGGTCAGTCAACATCCACCGCGTTTCAATTTCATAAGAGTGCAATCCAAAATTATCATCTGAGTCACGTTCTCCAACAAGATAACCTTCAACAGTTACATACTCGGAAATTGCTTGTCCATAGGCAATGCGTTGCAGAAGTTCATTGCCATCGTCATTTTTTCTAGAGCTAAAACGCCATTCAAATTCTCTCTCAAATGGCATTACATATGGGTGATAAACCTTGTCGACGGATTCAGAAGCATTGCTTTTGAAGGTAATACCATTGAGCATAATAAAACACAACAACATAAAAACAGGGGTTATATATTTCATTGAACAACTCCATGAATGGTACTTTTATCTTCAATAAGTTTAGTTCTCATTAAAAGTGTAAAAATAAGAATTGTAGAGGCACCAAAAACAGCTAAATAGATAAGCGTAGGCGTTGCATCATATCCGATAAGCACATGAAAAAACTGACCATATTCGTTTCTATCAGCAATTAAATTGTTGGTATTCCAAAGAGGGAGAGACGAAGATAAAACGTCAATTTGCTGTAATACCGTCACGATGTTACTTAACTGCCCAGCTAAAAATAGGGCAATTGCCAGTTTGAGTGGGAGACTCCTTTCTATATTCACAAATACAAAGAAAAGAAGGTAGCTAATGCTAATGCAAATGCCCAAACCGACGCTTACACCAACATAAACGCTTGCATACAATTGCGTTTGTCCTATTGAGGTAAAAAACACCGTAAAGTCACTTGCATGGGGAAGTACTAACAAGAATAGGCTCAAACTAAATAATAATTTGCGGACAATATCATTATTTGTAGTTTGTCCGAATATAACGCCGGCTGTCAGGCTGAGGGATATGCCAATCAGTAATATTTCATAGCCAATTCCCTCAAGTGTCATTCCTAACCAAGGGCGAAAGTGGGTGAGAATGGCACTACATAAAAGACCCAAGACGATGCTGCAGAAGTAAAAAAAGTGATGGTCTTGCTTCAGTGCAAAGAACCAATTAGGCAAAGGTTTGACTTGTTTAGTTTCCAGTTGCAGGGCCTTTTGGCTAGCGTCGAAAAAGGAATGCCAAGCACAAATATAAGCGTACAAAATAAAAATGGGTAATGTTTCCTCGATAAAGAGAAGTAGACTATTTATCAGCATGTAGCTAGTTCCTCTGACGATTCTATTCGCATTGTTTCGCAGTTAGTGACGATCACCTTTCCTATTGCCGTCTCGGGATGATACTCGCCAAAGAAGTGATAGGTGCCTTTTGGCAGTGGGCCAATAAATAAAATTGCACTTGAATTCGCAAAAATGACTTTTTCACGGTTGAGATCGAAGCTATCGAACTCTTCAGGTGAATCATCATGATTAACGATAATTAGTTTTATTTTTGTGTTTTCAGAAATAGCAATAACGCTAGGTTCAAAAATGTTATCTCTCAGATCAATGGTAATAACGTTAGCAGCATAGCCTGCATTTATGCTGAAGTAGGCACAAATTAAGGCGACTAATATCTGATAAATGCGTCTATTATTCATAGTCACAGAAGCAAACCATCATCAATTGTAAACTTTACTTGGACTAATAAGCCGCCTAAGTCTGAATCTGAAAACGTAAGAGTGGCACCGTGCGTAGCTAATATCTGAGCCACAATGGTTAAACCTAAACCGCTACCTAAAATTCCTTTATTTACAGCGTCATCAGTACGATAAAAGCGCTTTAATACATTTTCCCGCATAGACACCGGAATGCCTGGGCCCGAGTCCTCAATAGTAAGCAAAACCATTGTGCCAACCTTTTTCACATCAACACGTATCTGTCCTTGGTAAGGTGAATACTTGATAGCATTTGTGACTAAATTTGAAATTAACGTTTGCATTAGAAAAGGCTTAGACAATACAAATTGCTGCTCACCAATTAATTCAATCGTTTGTTGTTTTTGTTCAATGTGCGGATACAGGTCACCGATAACACTTTGACACGTCTCTAATAAATCGACTTTGTCTTTGTCCTGCAGTAATAATTCAGGGTTTGTTTTACTCAGCATCAGTAGCTGATTAACTGCCTGTATCATTCTTTCTACATCTTCTTGTAGTTTCGGCAAGTCAGTGTTTATGTCACTTGGGTTGTTCTGCAGGTTGTGCAGATTAATTTTCATGACACTCAGTGGTGTGCGCAATTCATGTGCTGCATGCGATACAAACTCTCTCTCGCGCTCGAAAGATGAAGTTAAACGAGCAAACAGTAAATTCAGTGTTTGAATAACCGGTTCAAGTTCAATGCTTCGATTGCTGATATTCAACTGCGACAAGTTTGTTGACTGACGTTTTTGTAAATCTCTCGATAATTGTTTCAGCGGCGCTAGGCTTCTGGTGGTGATTAAAAATATGAGCAAGCCTAAAAAAGGCATAACCCAAATAATGGGTTTTACTGCAGCTAAAATCATTTCTTCAACTATCAAGCCGCGTAGTTTGCGTTGTTGAGCGACCAATATCCATTCATTGTTAGTGAATTCAATGGTAAACAGACGCCAGCGTTTACCCATAAAGCTAACATCGGAAAATCCGTGTTTTAATTCGCCTATGGGCTCTGTTGGTGTGTTTCCCGTGCGGATGACGGCTTTGTTATTGACTACAATTTGGTAGGCAAATTCGACATTTTGTTTAAAGCTTTGAGCTGTTAATTCTGGCAAAGCCTCTTTGGACATCAGCACTTGTTCAGGCTGGTCTATCACTTTGCCAGCCTGAATGGCGTCCCAATTGATGGCAATTGGAACAAGGCCTTGTGCGACAACTTTTAATTCGTCATCGTAAGTCATGCTTGAGATATCTGTACTGGACCGGTAACCCTGAATTGCCGCACTGAAGACGACCAGTGTTAGCGAGCAAATAAGCAGCAGCGTAAGCTGTTTACTGATGCTATACATACTTACCTTGCTTGCTTAGGAACACTATAACCAACACCTCTAATTGTTTTGATAAATTTGTCAGGTAATCGTTTTCGCAAATTGTGAATGTGCACTTCTATCGCATTGCTACTTACTTCTTCACCCCATTCGTATAGCGTTTTTTCGAGGTGCTGTTTACTTTGGATCCTGCCGTGGTTCTCCATCAAAGCTTTCAGCAACATAAACTCTCTGCGCGGCAGTTCAACCTTTTCACCCGAGACATCAAGTTCGTGCGACGCAACATCTAAACTGACGTCATTAATATCTATTAATGACGATGTTGCGGTACCCAAACGACGCTCCATTGCTCTTAATCTTGCTAACAGTTCATCAATATCAAAGGGCTTAGCAAGATAGTCGTCAGCACCAGCATCTAAACCGTCTATTTTATCCGTAGTCGTGTCTCTCGCTGTAAGTATAATAATAGACAAATCAGGGTATTTTTTCTTCGCTTTTTTTAATAAATCAATGCCGTCCATATCAGGTAAGCCTAAATCTAGGATCATCATTGAAAATTCGTTACTCGCCAACGAACCCAAAGCACTTTCAGCTGTCGGCATATGAGTAATAGCATACCCTTTGTGTCGCAACGATTTGCTTAGCTCTTCGGCAAGTCGCGTGTCATCTTCAACTAATAGTAGTCGCATATTCTAAATTTATAAACGAGATATAGGGTGATACTATAACTGAATACTTAAGTGATGCTTAAGGTTTTATGATGAGTGCTGTTTATTTATAATAAATGTATAAAGTGTCAAAACAATCAGCGTTTTTAGTGAGCAAAAAAAAGCTGAGCAACGCGCTCAGCTTTACATGCCCTCAGTTAACATACGCCAACTATGCGGACACACATTTTTTACTCTGCAGCTGGGGCAACAAAGCCATCTAGTCGGATGAGTTGTGATACATTGCCTCTCATATAATCATCAACTGCCAAAACAGTAAATATCTGACGAGCGACAAGATATAACTG
>Ga0256371_100098_pt1 | contig 13476 bp, 10 predicted proteins | sample SI3MviralmetaG_FD_190079 | JGI IMG/M metagenome (GOLD analysis project Ga0256371, IMG submission 190079) | Sea-ice brine viral communities from Beaufort Sea near Barrow, Alaska, United States - SI3M | ecosystem: Environmental > Aquatic > Marine > Coastal > Brine | place: USA: Alaska | collected...
TATGATACATCGGTTTAACCGTCTCTTCATACTGTTTTGCGACTGAGCTAATAGAGCGCCCGCGTTCTTGCGTATCGCGCAGCATTCGTCGCATCAAACATACGTCAAGAGGGGTGTCGACAAACACCTTAATATTAAATTGATCAAATAACTGAATTTGTGTCAATAGCATAATCCCTTCTAAGATAATAATAGGTGCTGGGCTAATAACGTTGAAGTCAGACAGGCGAGTATGAGTCACATAACAATAGCTTGGGTATTGAATGCTATTACCGGCGTTTAATTCTTGTAAATGATGGTTTAATAAGTCGTGCTCGAAAGCATCAGGATGGTCATAGTTAGTCTTAGCCCGCTGTGCCATTTCGATATGGTCTTGGGCTTTGTAATAGTGGTCTTCTTGAAGAACGAGCACATCTCGCTCATGTTGACGTAATTTTAACGCTAAGTTTTGTGTGAAAAGTGATTTACCAGAACCTGATGCGCCTGATATTGCAAGGATGATTGGTTTATGCATGGATCTAGTTAGCGCCGTTTTTGATAGTCCTCATAGGATAACCTTTCAGCGCACCGCAATCAATTTAAGATAATCATAATTGTTGATAAATACATTAATATTAATCAAAAAAAAACCCAGCCATAAGGCTGGGTTTTTATATCAAATGCACATTAGAACGTGTATTTAACACCTACACGAATTTCCCATAAAGATGGAGCGCGCGCTACGCTTTGCTCAGATGCATTAAATGATTCATAGACATATTGTCCACTGTCGTTTAATGAAGCTTCAACCACTCGGTCACCTACGAATGATCCTTGACGGAAGTCACCCCAGCTGTCGTTTAGCAAGTTAGTGAAATTCTCAATAACCAAGAAAGCACTCGCTTTATGGTCATCGGTGAACCCGGGTAGTTGCTGACTGATTCTTAAATCAACTTTAGTCCACCAATCGGCATTTTGACTATTACGACCGACAATTTGTCCACGAGCTAAATTAAACTCGTCTACAAAAGCATCGAATCCAGCAAGGTCGAAATCGGGACCATAAACAACGTTAGCATCATTAACTTCTGGCACGTAAATCAACTGACGCGAGCTTGATGCATCGTAATCAAACGCATCGTTGTTGCCATAAACAAATGAGTAAGGCTTACCATCTGCTGCAACTGCAAACAAATTAAAGCGAGTGTCATATCCATCTACAAACTGCGTTTTATAACCCAGAGTAAATGTAAAACGCTGTGGGATCTCGTAATCTGACGTTGCTACTACCGGATTAATTGGGTCCGAAGTGGCAAAGTTTACATAGTTAGAAAATCCGACTGCGCTAGTCATTGGGTTAGCATCTTCTGCTTTTGTATACGCGTAGGCTAACTGCGCATCAATTCCATTGTCCCACTGCTTCATGGCGCTTACAGAGAATACGGTTGTGTCACCATCCTGTCCTGAATTAGTAAGAATAAAATCAGAACCAGTAAAGCGTCGCTCAGTTAAACGACTAGCATACTCAGGACGACCGTCTGGAAGTGTGTTGCCAGTTTCGACTAATAACGCATCAATAACTTTTGCAGAGTCTTTACGCTTCGTATACATCAAATCTGCAGTAATTATATATTCCTGAGGAGTAATATAAGTTGCTCCTACCGCATATTTCCACTCTGAAGGGATCTCGAAGTTGGGGTCGGTTGCATTAACGTTGCCGTCGCCACCCGTTGTGTTAGCAACGGTATCAAACATCGCTTGTGGGATATCGTATATAGGACGACCTTCACCTGATAATGGTGTGTCAAACAAGTTAGTAAAATCAGGGATGTCACGCTCACGAGAACCGATGTTAGTTACGCCATCGTTTGAATATGCATTTGAAATCCAAACATTCGGGTTTCCACCAGAATAAAGACCAAAGCCACCACGGAATTCTAAGTTATCTGCATAAGAGTACGTAAAGCCGACTCGTGGCTGAAATAAACTGATACCGTCTACGTTACCAGTGTTATCAAAACCGTAACGACGCTCGAAGTTAGCGTTGTAGTTTGGCTTGTCATCACTGCTATAGCTGTCATAGCGGAAACCGACCATTACGTCGATATCGTCTGTTAGTGCGAAGTCATCTTGTGCATAAACCGTAGTTGTTGCATAAGAGAAACTTGCACCAGCATCAGCCGGGTTATTCGTACCAGCAGAGTTGTTGTAGTAAATTCTAGCCGGAGTACCTGCTTCAAAATCTGCAATACTGTTAAAACGGTATTCACCGACAGTGTGTTGCATGAATAAATTGAAAATATCTTGACTTTCATACTCGATACCAGCAGTGATTTTGTGGTCGTTAAGGAAGTATGTTGCCGCAAATTTCAAATTAAGAATATCGTAGTTTAGATCGTTTGATTGTCTTGAGTCATCAGGCCCGATATAAACCGTACCATTTGAATCTGTTCTGATTTGAGCTTCTGCAAAACCTGATGAATCAAGAGATGTTTGACGATTATCTAGTTTCATTTTGCTTGCGCGGAATTCAGTAGACAAGTTATCAGACCAATCAGAATAAACCGAACCAACTAAATACGTAAGTTCAGCACCACGTTCGTAAAAGTGATTAGATAGCGATAAACTCGATGAACCGCCGTCAGACTGACTGATACTAAATCCGTCTGCCCAGTTATAAAGAAGCGATGCGCGATGCTGGTCAGAGATGTTCCAATCTAATTTTAGAAGCATGTTTTCATCTTCAACAGGGGCACTACCTGGTGTTGAGCCAACATCGTAACCATACACTCGAGTGGCGATTTCAGTAATTTGAGATATATCATCTGACGTTACGCGTGAACCCAATGCGGCATAGTCGAACAACTGCACACCTTCAATTTTTTGATATGAGCCAAAAAAGAAAAGTTTATCTTCAATTAAAGGGAAGCCAACGTGACCGCCGAAGCGTTTTTCTGTGTAGTTACCGTTGTCTTGCTGGTCGCCGTCGACAGTGTCGCCACGGTAAGAATCGCTAGTGTAGTCGTAAAATATACCGCCAGCCAATTCGTTGGTACCAGACTTTGTTACTGCGTTAATGTTACAAGCAGTGAAGCCGCCGTATTGGACGTCAAAAGGAGCTAGTTCTACAGCAACTTGCTGAATTGAATCGAAAGAAAACGGCATGCGCTCAGTTGGGTAGCCATTGCTGTTCAGACCAAAACCATCGTTCAAACGAACGCCGTCAAGCGTTAAACTATTGAAACGAGGGCTAGCACCACCGCACTGCACCGAATCGTTGCGGCTTTCATCAACGTATATTCTTGGGTCGGCACGAATAATATCGTTAATATCCCGATTAATTGCAGGAGAATTTTCTAAATCGTCTAAGTCAAAAAATGAAGCTGGTCCTGTTCCGCCAAAAGCAGATGTATTTACTGCTGATGCTGTTACTGAGATAACTTCAATATTTGAGGCGTTTTCTAACGTTAGGTCAAGCTCAAATGCTGTCCCAAGTTCTAAAAACACATCGTTTATTGTCGTATCTTGGAATGAATCAGAGTCAACCACTAGTTTGTATGGACCACCAACTCGTAAACCACGCAGGCTAAATGAGCCTGTATTACTGACGGTAACTTCACGAGTTGTGCCAGATGGAATATGGACTACAGTAACAACAGTCCCAGCAGCAGCAACGCCAGTAGGCGTGAGTACTTTACCATTAATTCCTGAGGAGGTTTCTTGCGCCATAGCAGCAGCAGATAACCCTACCGAAAGCGCAACAGCTATCGCGAGGCGACTAAGTTTCATCTTAGCAAACATATTTTCTTCCTAGTTAAGTAATATTTATTGAATTTTTTGTAGTTCTTATTGTCAGCCACTATTGTGTCATTTAAATGACAAAAATGCGACTTTAAGTTAAAGCTTTAGATGACGTGCGGATTTATTGCCATTTCCCCTGTTTTGTAAAGATAACAATACGCTACGTTGCTGCTTTTATGGATAAAAGTGATTCATTTTCATCTCTGAAGAGTCGAATTTATTCAAAAACCAGGCCTTATTTGGTGAGAAAACATCAGGTATTGTTAAAAAGCACAAGTGCCGTTCACGACAAACGTGCTTTAAATTCTTCATATGTAAATTCTTTAATCAAATCAAAGGTACCGTCTTTTCTTAGAATACCAATTGCTGGGTGCTCCACACCATTAAAGAAAGTCGTTTTAACCATGGTGTAATGCAGCATGTCTTCAAATACTAATCGGTCACCGGCTTTTAATTCACGGTCAAAGCTGTATTCTTCAATCACATCACCTGCTAAACAGGAATTGCCGCCTATTTTGTAGGTAAATGCTTTTTCGTTAGGCATGCCGGCATCGGTAATCTTAGGTCTGTATGGCATCTCTAGTACGTCTGGCATATGTGCTGTAGCACTGATGTCCATTATTAAAATTTGCTGCTCATTCTCAACAATGTCGACAACTTCTGCAACCAATGTACCTGCTTGCCAAGCGACTGCAGAACCGGGTTCCATAATGATGCGCAAATTTGGGTATTTTTCTTTAAAGATAATTAATGCGTTAATTAAATGCTCTACGTCATAACCTTCTTTTGTCATTAAATGACCACCACCCAAGTTCAACCATTTGAGCTTAGGTAAATACTTTGAAAACTTTTTATCGATTGCATGCAATGTGCGTTCAGTTGCAAACGAATCACACTCGCATAAATTGTGAACATGAAAGCCGTCAATACCTGTTAGGTCTTTGCCTTCAAGTTGAGCCGCTAAAATACCCAAGCGAGAACCTGGTGCGCAAGGATCGTACAATGGCGTATCTGCCTCTTGGTTCTCTGGGTTAACTCGCAGGCCTGCGGATACCGAGCTTTGTGTAACTTGCTCTTTAAATTGATCCCACTGGTTCATGCTATTAAAAGATAAGTGATGTACTAAATCTAACAATTGATCCATGTCCTTCTGCTTATATGCAGGAGAATAACAATGCACTTCGCCGCCCATTTCGTAGTTAGCAAGCTTTGCTTCCCAGACTGCGCTCGCAGTCGCACCCTTCAAATACTGCTTCACTAAGGGGAAGGTTGACCACATTGAAAAGCCTTTAAGGGCTAAAATAATATCAACACCGGCTTTATTTTGAACGTATTGCATCAATTGTAAATTTTGCTCAAGCTTTGCCTCGTCACAAACGTAACAAGGAGAAGGTATATCATCTCTTAAAAACTTATTTGTCATTGACTCTTATCTCATTACTTTGCGAACGGACTGCTTTCACATTCTATAACATGCCAAGGTAGACCATGTTCACTTAACATTGCCATAAATGGGTCGGGATCAAATTGCTCCATGTTCCAAACGCCTGGTTTTTTCCATGTGTTGTTCAACATAAGTGCTGCACCAATCATTGCAGGGACACCTGTGGTGTATGAAACAGCTTGTGCGCCCACCTCTTCATAACAAACGGCGTGTTCACAGTTGTTGTATATAAAAATGGTCTTTTCTTTGCCGTCTTTCATGCCCGTGATGTAAGTACCAATACAGGTTTTTCCAGTGTAACCTTCCGCTAGCGAGCCTGGGTTAGGTAATACTGCCTTCAAAAATTCCAGAGGGACTATTTGTTGGCCCTGAAAGTCTATTGGGTGAATACTGGTCATACCGATGCCTTCAAGCACTTTTAAATGATTCAAATATGCGTCACCAAAAGTCATCCAAAAACGGGCACGTTTCAGGGTAGGGAAGTGCTTAACTAATGACTCTAGCTCTTCGTGAAACATTAAGTAAGAGGCTCTTACACCAATATTTTGATAATCAAGGTCTTCACGAACAGTTAATGGTTCGGTCTCTTTCCATTCGCCATTTTCCCAAAAACGACCACGCTGGGTTATTTCGCGAATATTGATTTCAGGATTGAAGTTTGTTGCAAAAGCTTGACCATGGTCGCCACCATTGCAATCTACAATGTCTAAATAATGAATTTCATCAAAATAATGTTTGGCTGCATAGGCCGTGTACACATTCGTTACACCCGGATCGAATCCGCTGCCAAGAAGCGCCATAATGCCGGCATCTTGGAATTTTTGCTGATAAGCCCACTGCCAAGAATATTCGAATTTGGCTTCGTCTTTAGGCTCATAATTTGCTGTATCAAGATAATCAGTTTTAGTCGCTAAACATGCATCCATAATAGGAAGGTCTTGATATGGTAGGGCAAGATTCACAACCAAATCAGGTTTTACTTTATTTATTAACTCGATAACTGCATCAGCATTGTCCGCATCAACAGTAAAAACGCCTTTTAAACGGTCCGCGCCAACTTCTTTTTGTAGCGCTTCACATTTTGATAATGTGCGACTCGCCAAATAGATTTCGTCAAACATTTCAGGCAATCTAGCACACTTCTTAACGGTAACCGAAGAAACGCCGCCAGCGCCGATTATTAATACACGAGACATAAGAATTCCTTACTAAATAATTTGGCTGCATCGTAACAGCAATTTTTGAATTGGCAAGTCTAATAGAAAAGCGTCCACAACGATAGGATCAGTCGGGAAAATCGCAAGTAAAAGGTTTGCCAATTTTGATTGAATTTACTTCAAACTCGTAAGGGTAGAGTGTTAACGTGTTTTCACCATTTGCGTCGCAAATACTAAACATGAGCGCATCGTTCTCTTCTTGTTGGGGGGATGTAATGGTAGCCGCATAGACCAGCATACCTATTGCCGACTTGGCCTGAATTTTACCTAATGCTAATTGACGCTCTAGCTTTTCAATCATACCGAAATGTGCGCCATTGGGATGTTGATTTTGATAGTCGGTGTCATTAAGAAAGATACAATGAATCTGTTTGTCGATTGATAAAACGGCGAACGGATACAACGTTTCTGACCGAGATAGCATGATTTCACATAAGTTCAACGCTCTATCAATCATAGAGGCATATTGAACTTGCTGTTTCATAATCATTTTGTGCTTCACGCCGCTGACCTCAATATTTTTAGTCTTCTTATTTTATACAGACCTTTATTTGCAATCTATATACGAATGTTACATGTAGTTAATTTAACGGCAAGGAGGGTAAAATGGTTCAGTCGAATAAACCGAAGCTTTTATAAGGGTGTACGATTTTGTTAGCGGGCGCCTTGTAACCCTCCAGTGTGAATGACTAATATTTTGCTATTGGGAGCAAAATAACCTTGTTGAATTAGCGTTTTCAGAGCGAAAAAACATTTGCCTGAATAGACCGGCTCGATGCAAATAGGTGTGTCTTGTTTAGACGTCTCGGATGTGTCTAATTTAGCTTGTTGTTGATTGAATTGTTTACAAAAGGTGTCGAGTTCAATGGTGCTTTTGGCATAACCGCCGAAATGGAAGTCGTGATTGATATGCCAAGGTAAATAAGGTGTGTCCTTATTGAGGAATTGATTGACCAGGCTTTCTAGGTATCCTTCGCCTTGCAGTGAGCCGATACCGATTATTTGTTTAGCGAGTGCCGGTGGGCAATTTTCAACAACGCCAGCCATACTCGCGCCGCTGCCGACAGGCAGTAATATGCTAGTGAATGGCTCACCGACGTTAGCTTGTATGATTTCATCGATCATTGCCTGCATACCAAAAAGAGCATCCTGTTGCGAACCACCTTCAGGAATAATGATATCGGCATTCATCTCTTTACGCAGTTGCGCTAAGTAATTTTTATCTGTTCTTTTTTGATAGCTTTGCTTGTCTACAAATACTAAATTGGTATTCCAGTTGTGCAAATCTTGTAATGTACGATTAAATATTTGGTCTTTTAAGTAAGCGCCGCGGATAACAGCAGTAAATTTAATGTTCAGCTGCTTACAACAATAGCCAAGTGCGTGCAGATGATTTGAATATGGGCCGCCAAAACTGAGAATGTGTGATGGCGTATTTTGCTGAAAATCCTGCAAAGGCTTTGCTAGTTTGCGCCACTTATTTCCTGATATGACCTTATGAAGCAAGTCATCTCGTTTGCACCAAACTTCTATTTGATGTGCTACGCCATCGAGATCAAAAAACGTGGTCCAGTCCGTCGCTACTTTTTGTAAAGGCGAAGGTGCAAGAATTGAAAACTGGGTTTCCATAGTGCCAATACTCGAATAGGTTAACAAAGTTTAATCATTTATAATGATCTCTTACTGTAGTGTTTGACGTTATAATCCATAAACAACTTGCAAAATCACGAACAATGAGGAAGTGCTAATGAGTTTACCAAATTTGATTTTATCAGTCGTATTCGTTGCGCTGTCATCAAGTGCTGGAGCGCACATTAACACGGTACATGCGAAAACACCTGCAATCCAGACGCAACTCAGTGTTTCCAACGTCGTGACAACAAATGCGCCATTAAGCTTTAAACAGATTACTAAACAATACATCAAAAATCCAAAAGTGGTTGGGGAAGCACGACTCAAGATTATGTTTTGGAAAATTTACGACGCAAAGCTGTCCGCAGCCAACGGCTTGTGGAATGCCGACACCCCTTTTGCTTTGTCACTAACGTACTTACGTGACTTTGATGGTGAAGAAATAGCGAGTCGCTCTGTTGATGAGATGCGAGACATTGGTTATGACGACGAAGTGCTATTGGCTAACTGGTACGAGCAAATGCGGGCTGTTTTTCCTAACATAAAAGAAGGAGAAAATATTACCGGTGTGATGGACGAAAACAGGCATACGATTTTCTATCATGAAGGCAAACTGATTGGCAGCATAGATGATAAAACCTTTGCTCAATCTTTTTTCGGAATATGGCTAAATGAAAAAACTTCTGAGCCAAAAATGCGTAAGCAGCTACTAGGGCTTTTATAATGCAAGCGTCACATTTGTTTTATCTTAAGGACTATATTTAATAAGCAAGTCGATGGCACAAATGGGCGTAAAGCTAGCAAGTCAAAAATCCCTCAATTCTTTTATAAGATGAATATACAAGGAGTACACATGAATTTTTCGAAGATTATTAAGAAAATCAGCATGCTAGGGGTCGTTGTTTTTTCAACTATTCTTATTGGTGCATGTTCAGTATCGTTGGATGCAAACAAATATGAGCAAATCGACCCTAAGTTTGATATCGAGCGCTTCTTCGACGGCAAAGTAAAGGCGTGGGGAATTGTTCAAGATAGAGACGGCGATATCGTTCAGCGTTTTATTGTACATATAGATGGTTATAAGAAAGACGGTAATTTAATCTTAGATGAACGCTTTGAATATGGTTTTGGCGATGGTCCAAAAACACGAGTTTGGACGTTAAGTAAAAATGCAGACGGGTCTTATACTGGTAACGCTGGTGATATAGCGGGTCCAGCGAAAGGGACGCCCCATGGCAATGCTTTCAACTTTGCATACGAGATGGATTTAGCCGTAGGCGACTCAACCTACCGTGTTAATTTCGATGATTGGTTTTTCGCTTTTGATGACAAAACCATGATGAATCGCTCTTATATTAAAAAGTTTGGAATTGTAATGGCAGAAGTTTCAATCTTTATGCAAAAGCAATAATACAATAAAGCAGTAGAGTGGGGGGAAACACAGTAATGCGCGCTCAACAGCGTGGTCGTATTTGGTAGTCAATGATTGGTCATTATGACTTTCCTTGATTACCAAAATTTTATTACCGTTGGGGTAATACAATCTCACATCCTAGCCCAGATGAGGTTGCTAAAGGATTATCAATAAATCTAATCGTGCCTTGATGTAGATTTACAATTGCCAATACCAGAGCTAAGCCCAGACCATTTCCACTTTTACTTCTGCTGCTGTCTTCACGATAAAAACGTTGAGTGAGTTTTTCAAAGTCCTGTTTGGTTGCACCAGGCCCAGAGTCATAGACTCTGAAAACTATTTGTTTTTGCTGATTTATTGTCTCTTCGTCGAGAATAACAATAATGCTACCCCCTTGTTCGTTGAATTTAATCGCATTATCTAACACATTCGCGAATGCCTGAAAAATAAGATCCTTATCGCAATAAAGCTTTGCGTTTTTTACGTTAACAGTCAATTCTAAATAAATCTTATTATCCTCAATAATGGGTGAGTAAAGATCGATTACATCCTCAAGAATTTGTTCCAAGTTATGTTGAGCAAATGCACTGGTTTTTTGTTCAGACTCGATATCAGCAATTCTCAATAATGAATTAAAGATAGATAATAAGTTGTCAGACTCCCTCAGAAGTGCAATTTTATTATCGCCCTCTGGCATAATCTCAATATGCGTTTTGAGCCTTGCTAGGGGAGTCCTTAAGTCATGGGCTATGTTGTCTGATACCGACTTAATACCTTCAATCGAATACTCGAATTGGTCGAGCATTTTGTTTAGCGCCATGGTTAATTTACTCAAATCATCCCAGTTACTGTCGACAGGTAAACGTTCAGTTAATTTACCGGTAGAAATAATATCGTCAGCTTTGTCTGAAATAATATTGATACGGTTTACAACATAATAAGCGACCCAAATACTAGTGGCTGAAATAAGGCAAAGGATTAAGATCATTATCCAACCAAAGGTTCTACCAACCCATTGAACAATTTCTATGTCGTCGATGTTGCGCCCGATAAGTAGTTGATGCCCGTTGCTAAAGACCATTATTTTAGCCAAAACATCGTATTCTTTTAATGCGGGGTCTCCAATTTTCAAAGACAGCATGCCATTCTTGACGTTTTTCGCACCATCGCTTGGCCAAAATAGCATGTTTCCAGTAATGAACTTGTTTTGGCTGTTTTTTAAGTGATAGAAGAAATCGTTGCCATTTTCTGCAATTCTATCGTTTAGTGCTTTTTCCACTGCATCCGAGCCCGCAGCTCTATACAGTGATTTAAAACCTCTAATATCAGAGTTGATCGCAGCTTCTGATCCCCTGACGAATGAATCGTCCTTCGAAATAATAAGGAAGTAGGTAATGAATATAGCGCCCATCATCAATAAACTGGTAAATACAATACTTAATGTAAAACTCGAGCTTTTTCGGAATGCGCTTATTGCTCTCACTTACCGTGGCTCAAAAGCGTCGGGGTCTGATATTAAGTAACCAGCGCCACGAATGGTTTCAATAATTGGATAGCTAAAGCCTTTATCGATTTTATTTCTTAACCTACTGATATGTACATCAATCACATTAGTTTGAGGGTCGAAGTTATATTCCCATACTTTTTCTAAAAGCATCGTTCTGGTGACTATATTACCTTTATTTTTTAATAAAAATTCTAGCAACTTAAATTCTTTAGACTGCAAGTCGATAACCTTATCGTTGCGGGTAACGCGTCGATTAATCAAGTCAAGTTTTAGCTCACCTAATACTATCTCGGTGACGGTCGAGGGTAAGGCAGTTTGACGTGAGGCAATAATGTCGATGCGCGCTAAGAGTTCTTCAAATGCAAAGGGCTTAGTCATGTAATCATCAGCGCCAGAGCGCAGCCCTTTTACTTTATCTTCAACTTTGTTTTTGGCACTCAAAATCACTGCTGGCGTTTTATCTCCTGAGGCTCTTATCGTGTTTAGCAGTGTAATTCCGTCGATATGCGGTAACATTCTATCGAGAACAATGACGTCATATTCGTTGCTCATAGCCAAAAGTAGTCCTTGTTTGCCGTCATTTGCTACGTCAGGACTGTGGCCTGATTCTTTCAGGCCTTTTTTTATGTATTGTGCAACAGTTACATCGTCTTCTACGATAAGTATTTTCATTTTAGTCAGTTATCCATTTGACACGTTCTGCGGTCTTTTTGTCTGTGCTTATCTGAAAATATCGATACTATTCACGTAACCACTTACAAACATTGACTCATATAATGGTCTATTATTGCAGACATCGACAGCATACTTTGACATTTAGACATAAAATTTTACAATAAACACATATGTACCTTAATTTTTTAAGGGAAATAAAATCGGGAGAGAAGAATGACAATAGTAGTAATTTGTTTGGCCATAGTGGTCTTTATGCCGATGCTAGCAAAAGTGCCTTTAGCCATTATGATGAACAAGCAAGGAGGTTATGATAACAGGCAACCTCGTGAACAACAAAAAGCCTTAGGGGGACTTGGCGCACGATCCAGAGCAGCGCATGAGAACTGCTTTGAAGCGACTACTTTTTTTGCACCAACTATATTATTGGTGCTTGCGCTAAATGCCGTTAATCATACAACGGCTTATTTGTGTGTTGTTTTTGTGGTATGTCGCCTAGCCTATTTAGTGTGTTATTGGGGCGATTGGCATCTATTGAGAAGCCTATTTTGGGGGGTTGGAATGGTCACTATTGCAACGCACTATTTCTTGCTATTGAGTTAGCTAATCAATTAACGAATAAAACGGTATTGCTCAGGGTAGGGTGTGAAATTTTGAATAATGCCCTGGGCCGTTATCCGCTGTGTGTCGAGCCAATATTCGGTGGTCATAAGGTCACCGTGTAGTTCTTTTAAAATATCTTTGAATACTTTTTTACCTACAATAAAGTGTTCAAATTGCTCAGGGAATACATCAGTGGGACCTACTGACAAAGTGTCGATGGCATACGGGTCATCAGTTTTAGGTAAACGACGGAACTGCCGTTCTGACATATAACAAATCTCATCATAGTCGTAAAATATCACTCTTCCTGTTTTAGTCACGCCGAAATTTTTATGTAACATATCGCCAGGGAAAACATTCGCTAGGGCAATTTGCTTGATACAAAGACCAAGTTCATCAAGCACCTCACGAATTTTTATAGGATCGGTTTGTTGTTGCAGATATAAATTGAGTGGTGTCATTTTTCGCTCAATATACATGTGTGAGATGACTACTTCGTTCTCGGTAATTGTCAGGCTGCTCGCGCATGTATCCTGAAGATATTGGAGCAGTTCTTGATCAATACGATGGCGAGGAAAACGAAAGTTCATATATTCATGAGTATCCGCCATGCGGCCAACACGGTCGGTCGTTTTTACTAATCTGTAGCGATCCTTGACGTATTCGCGAGTGATTTTTTTACTTTCAGCAAATTCATCCTTAATCACTTTAAATACGACGCCATAAGAGGGTAAGTGGAAAACAGTCATCACGAGTCCTCTGATGCCAGGTGCAAGCTCAAACTGGTCTGTCATCTTGTCATGGATAACTTGTTCAGTTTCATCTAACCCCAAGCCATCGTCTATATTAGGCGCATCGTACTCACCTGAAGTATTATCTAGATGCTGTAAGTAATTACGATAAAATACTGTTTTTCCGTGTTTATAAAAACCCAGTGACATGTAGAGCTCAAAGTTCTTTTTATGCGGTAAAAGCTCCTGTAAAAAAGCAACGACCTCTGCTGGATATTGCGTGTCGGCCATAAAATATGAACGTGCAAAACTGAATATCACACTCAAATGGTGTCGTTGAGTTAACAGTGCATCGACCATTAGCTTGCCACTATCCGTCATTTGCATTGCGATAACGAAAGGCAATGTTTCGTCGGGCATACAAATGCGGCCTACTAAATAGGCGGCTTTCCCTCGATAAAAAACCGGTTTTAGCA
>Ga0256371_100101_pt1 | contig 12925 bp, 8 predicted proteins | sample SI3MviralmetaG_FD_190079 | JGI IMG/M metagenome (GOLD analysis project Ga0256371, IMG submission 190079) | Sea-ice brine viral communities from Beaufort Sea near Barrow, Alaska, United States - SI3M | ecosystem: Environmental > Aquatic > Marine > Coastal > Brine | place: USA: Alaska | collected...
TAGCGCTGACCAATGCCCAAACACGGCAGCCGGTATGACAGTTTCTGCTAATGGTTGTGAAATTAAAGACGCTGACCAAGACGGTGTTTTAGATATCAACGATTCTTGCCCTAACACATTGCCAGACACTAAAGTAAACACCAAAGGTTGTGCTGTCGACTTAGATAAAGACGGCGACGGCGTAGTGGATAGCAGGGACAAGTGCCTTGAAACCCCAATAACTGACAAAGTTGATGTTGATGGTTGTAGCGTATTATTAGAAAGAGAAGTGTCTATTGAACTTGACGTTTTATTCGCTAATAACAGTAGCCAAATCGAAAACGCCAACGCTACTAATATCCTCGAGTTTGTTGATTTTATGAAGCGTTACGGTAATACGAACGCAGTTATTGAAGGTCATTCTTCTTCTGTTGGTAGTGCTGAATATAATCAATTTCTTTCACAAAAACGGGCTGATTCAGTTAAAAAGATGTTTGTTACCAAATACGGTATTGATGCATCTCGCCTAACTGCAGTGGGTTATGGTGAAACGCAATTGAAAGACTTTGCAAATACTGCCGAAGCGCACACAGCGAACCGTCGTATTGAAGTAAAAGTGACCGCTAAAGTGAAAACTAAAGCGACACGCTAATTTGTAGTAATGCACTTTACGAAATAAAAAACACCTGCTTGCAAAAGTAGGTGTTTTTTTTTGCTCTCTGTGTGCTTTATTTAACTATCCGAATTATAAGACCCCAGCCATATTGTCGACAAAATAGGCTTTAAAACTTGACTTAACGACTAATAATAACTATATTGTCGACAATCCATTCATTTAGACGAATTTAATGATCGCATTTACTGAACAGGCTATCACCGGAGCCGATAAGACTTTTTTTCAATTAAGAAGTGACATTGTCGAGGGCGAGATTAAAGCGGGAAGTAAATTAAGTGAAATGGAATTATCCACAAAATACGGTGTGAGTCGTGCGGTCGTGCGAGAAGCAATTAATCGTTTAGAAAGTTGCCATTTGGTCGAACGCAAACCGAACATCGGAGCCCGGGTCGTAGCATTAACACTCGAAGGTCTTATTCAACTGTATCAAGTAAGAGAGTCACTCGAGGGCATGGCGGCAAGATTAGCGGCCAAAAATATGACAGATGCCGAAATTGAAGATTTAAAGGGGTTGCTAAACACTCACTTTCAAGAAGTGAAAGGCGGCAAAACATACTATCAGGAGGCAGGAGATGTCGATTTTCACTACCGTATTATTGTTGGTAGTAAAAATGACCATCTCATTTCGATGCTGGTTAATGGTCTTTATCATCTCATTCGCATGTATCGCGTGCAATTAGGTATGGCTGGCCCTCGCGTTAGTACTGCATTTGATGAACATAAGCATATCGTACAAGCCATTAGCAATCGCGATGAAGAACTCGCTGAAATGCTTATGCGTAGGCACATTCTCTATTCAAAACAAAATATTGAGGCTCGGTTGAGATAAACCGGTTTGTGGTTTTCCACTTTACTCCCAACACAAAGAACGAGGTAAATTATGAGCGCAGGTAAAAGATTTAGGCAAGCACTAACTGAAAATACCCCCCTTCAAATTGTTGGTACCATCAATGCTTATTCAGCAATGATGGCGAAAAAAATTGGCCATAAAGCTATTTACCTCTCCGGCGGCGGCGTGGCGAACGCGTCTTACGGACTCCCTGATTTAGGAATGACTTCACTGAATGATGTATTAGTTGATGTTAACCGCATTACATCGGCTTGTGACTTACCTCTACTCGTTGATATTGATACCGGCTGGGGCGGCGCTTTTAACATTGCCAAAACCATTCGTGACATGGAAAAAGCGGGTGCGGCAGCGGTGCATATGGAAGACCAAGTTGCACAAAAACGTTGTGGTCACCGCCCAAATAAAGCAATCGTAACAACAGCTGAAATGGTCGATAGAATCAAAGCAGCGGTTGACGCTCGTATCGACCCAGACTTTTTCATTATGGCTCGCACCGATTCTTTCGCTCAAGAAGGCTTAGAAGCCGCAATTGCAAGAGCAAAAGCGTATGTTGCTGCTGGTGCTGACGGTATTTTCGCTGAAGCAGTAAAAACGGAAGAACATTATCGGGCATTTGCCGACGCTTTGGACGTTCCTATTCTGGCAAATATTACTGAATTTGGTCAAACTGAGTTGTGGAATAAAGAACAGCTTGGAGAATGGGGAGCCGCTATGGTGCTCTACCCGCTTAGTGCTTTTAGAGCCATGAACAAGGCGGCAGAAATGGTGTATGAGTCTATTTTAGCAAACGGCGACCAAAAAGCTGTCGTTGACTCAATGCAAACACGAATGGATTTATATGATTATTTAGGCTATCACGATTATGAGCAAAAGCTAGATGCTTTGTTTGCAGATAATAAGAACCTATAACTTAGACCGACAAAATTTACGGAGAAGAAAATGGCAAAAGTATTAAGTGGAGCTGGATTACGTGGCCAAGTGGCTGGGAAAACAGCGTTATCGACAGTAGGTCAATCCGGTTCAGGCCTCACTTATCGTGGTTATGATGTAAAAGATCTAGCTGCGACATGCCAATTTGAGGAAGTTGCTTATCTTATTCTTAAAGGTAACTTACCAACACAAACAGAACTTGACGCATATAAAACGAAACTAAGGGGTCTACGCTCACTGCCATCAGCTCTAAAAGAAGTATTGGAGCGTATTCCTGCGAACGCACATCCAATGGACGTTTTACGAACAGGTTGTTCGATGCTTGGAAACCTTGAAACAGAGAGCAATTTTTCGCAGCAAGGCCAAGTCACTGATCGCATGTTAGCGTGCTTCCCAAGTATCATTTGTTATTGGTATCGCTTTTCACATGGCGGCACTCGTATTGACGTTGAAACTGATGATGATTCAATCGGCGCACATTTCTTACATATGTTGCATGGTGAGAAACCCAAAGAACTGCATGAGCGAGTTATGCACGTATCATTAATTCTTTATGCCGAGCATGAATTTAACGCATCGACTTTTGCTGCTCGCGTTTGTGCCTCTACTCTTTCTGATATGCATTCGTGCGTAACGGGTGCGATAGGTACGCTTCGTGGACCATTGCATGGTGGTGCAAATGAAGCGGCGATGGAAATGATTGAAGGCTTTACTTCAGCTGATCATGCCGAAAAGGAAATGATGGGAAAACTTGAGCGTAAAGAAAAAATAATGGGCTTTGGCCATGCGATTTATTCTGAATCAGACCCACGTAATGACATCATTAAAGGTTGGTCTGAAAAACTAGCTGCAGATATTGGCGACACAGTGCTATATCCGGTATCAGTTCGTTGTGAAGAAGTAATGAAGCGTGAAAAAGGCTTATTCTGTAATGCTGATTTCTTTCATGCCTCAGCTTATAACTTCATGAAAATACCGACTAAATTATTCACCCCCATATTTGTAATGTCCCGTCTAACAGGCTGGGCTGCGCATGTAATGGAGCAACGTGCTGATAACCGTATTATTCGTCCGTCAGCTGATTATACAGGTGAAGAATTGCGTCCAGTTGTGGCTATCGAAAACAGATAGTTATTGCGCTCATTAATAGTATAAAAGGCGCTTAGAACAGTGCCTTTAACGTAAGAACTTAGTTGTTTCTGATGCATTTTATATATGCCCTCGGTATCGAGATAGTCATAAAAGTGCAGTCATTAGCAACAGATAACCTAAAGAACCATAGGATTTGTCATGAACTACGATTACAGAAAGCCCTTACCAAATAGTCAGCTAGACTACTTCGATACAAGAGAAGCCGTAAATAATATTAAAGCCGGTGCTTATGCAACCTTGCCTTATACTTCACGAGTGTTAGCTGAAAACTTGGTTAGAAAATGCGATCCGGCAATCTTAACTGACTGCCTAAAGCAAATTATAGAGCGTAAACGTGATCTAGACTTTCCTTGGTTTCCAGCCAGAGTTGTGTGCCATGACATTCTTGGCCAAACGGCACTGGTAGACTTAGCCGGTTTAAGAGATGCAATTGCAGCCAAAGGCGGGGACCCTGCTAAAGTTAATCCAGTGGTACCTACTCAATTAGTCGTTGACCATTCATTAGCAGTCGAGCATGGCGGCTTCGAAAAGGACGCTTTTGCAAAAAATAGAGCCATTGAAGATCGTCGTAATGAAGATCGTTTTCATTTCATCAATTGGACAAAAACAGCATTTAAAAATGTCGACGTTATCCCTCAAGGTAACGGCATTCTTCATCAAATCAACTTAGAGCGCATGTCACCTGTAATTCAAGCAAGAGACGGAGTGGCTTTCCCCGATACCTTAGTCGGCACTGACAGCCACACACCAATGGTCGATGCGCTAGGCGTCATTGCGGTTGGCGTTGGTGGATTAGAAGCTGAGAGCGTTATGTTGGGCAGAGCTTCATATATGCGCTTACCCGATATTATTGGCGTTGAATTAACCGGTAAGCCGCAACCAGGTATTACAGCAACCGATCTTGTTCTCGCACTCACTGAATACTTGCGTGCTCAAAAAGTCGTTTCTTCGTATTTGGAGTTTTATGGTGAAGGCACTAAACACTTAACGTTAGGGGACCGGGCAACCATTTCCAATATGACACCAGAATACGGCGCAACAGCGGCTATGTTCTATATCGATAAACAAACTATCGACTACCTAACGCTGACTGGCCGTGAAGATGATCAGGTTAAACTAGTTGAACAATATGCCAAACATACTGGCTTGTGGGCCGACGATTTAGTCACCGCAGAATACGAGCGAGTATTGAGCTTTGATTTGTCATCAGTTGGACGCAATATAGCAGGCCCTTCCAATCCACATAGCCGCGTAGCTACTGCTGATTTAGCGGCAAAAGGCATCAGTGGTGTAGTAGAAAATGAAGAAGGTAAAATGCCAGATGGCGCCGTGATTATCGCCGCTATTACTAGTTGCACTAACACCAGTAACCCACGCAACATGATTGCGGCAGGACTGATTGCTCGCAACGCCAATAAGTTGGGTTTGTTGAGAAAACCTTGGGTGAAAAGTTCCTTAGCGCCGGGCTCTAAAGCTGTGCAGTTATATTTAGAAGAAGCGGGCTTGTTACCTGAGCTGGAAACCTTAGGCTTTGGTATTGTAGGCTTTGCCTGCACATCATGTAATGGCATGAGTGGCGCACTTGACCCTAAAATTGAAGAAGAAATTAAGCAACGCAATTTATATGCTACGGCGGTATTGTCCGGTAATCGTAATTTTGATGGGCGCATTCACCCGCATGCTGATCAAGCCTTTTTAGCCAGCCCCCCCCTCGTTGTGGCTTATGCTATTGCTGGTACTATTCGCTTCGATATTGAAAAAGATGTGCTCGGTAAAGATGCACAAGGCAATGATATTCGCTTGATGGATATTTGGCCAACTGATGAAGAAATTGATGCCGTAGTAAAATCAAGCGTCAAACCAGAGCAATTCCGCAAAGTTTATAATCCGATGTTCGACTTAAGTGTCGATTATGGAGAAGACAACGATCCATTGTATGCATGGCGTCCACAAAGCACTTATATTCGTAGACCACCATACTGGGAAGGCGCCTTAGCAGGCGAACGCAGCATGCAAGGAATGCGAGCATTGGCTGTGCTAGGTGACAATATCACCACGGATCACTTATCACCGTCCAACGCCATACAAATGGATAGTGCTGCCGGCGAGTATTTACATAAGATGGGCTTGCCAGAAGTTGACTTTAACTCATACGCAACTCATCGCGGCGATCATTTAACAGCGCAACGAGCTACTTTCGCTAACCCAAGATTAAAAAATGAAATGGCAATCGTCGACGGTAAACTGCAAGAAGGTTCGTTCGCTAGAATTGAACCCGAAGGCGCTGTTACGCGAATGTGGGAAGCCATTGAAACTTATATGGAGCGCAAACAACCTCTTATCATAATAGCCGGCGCTGATTACGGTCAGGGTTCGTCGCGCGATTGGGCTGCAAAAGGTGTTCGCTTAGCGGGTGTTGAAGTAATTGCGGCTGAAGGTTTTGAGCGCATCCACCGCACCAATTTGATTGGCATGGGTGTATTACCACTCGAATTTGAAGTTGGCACAACACGCAAAACCTTATCTATAGACGGCACTGAAAGCTTTGATGTGCAGGGTAAACCGACTCCTGGATCAATGCTCACCTTAGTGATAAACCGCAAAAATGGTGAGACCATCAACGTTCCGATGAAATGTCGTCTCGATACGGCTGAAGAAGTGTCTATTTATGAAGCTGGCGGTGTTTTGCAGCGCTTTGCACAAGACTTTATTGAAGCTACCGTATAATTTGGAGCTAGGTTATGAACTTTACATCACAGATAAAAGTGCCTGCTACCTATATGCGTGGCGGCACCAGTAAAGGCGTATTTTTCAAGATAGATGATTTGCCGGAAAAAGCCCAAGTAGCAGGCGAGTTTCGCGATCAGTTATTACTGCGTGTTATAGGCAGCCCCGATCCATATGGTAAGCATACCGACGGCATGGGCGGGGCCACTTCAAGCACCAGTAAAACGGTATTACTTAGTAAAAGTGATACATTGGATCACGACGTTAACTATCTCTTTGGCCAAGTCGCAATAGACAAACCTTTTGTCGATTGGAGTGGAAATTGCGGAAACCTGACTGCTGCCGTGGGTTCATTTGCTATCAGCAATGGTCTTGTAGACGCCGCTCGTATTCCTGAGAATGGCGTTGCCATCGTAAGAATTTGGCAAGCTAATATCAATAAAACCATCATTGCAAATGTACCCATAACGAATGGGGTAGTTCAAGAAACTGGTGACTTTGAATTAGATGGCGTCACTTTTCCCGCTGCAGAAGTAAAAATAGAGTTTGTCGACCCTGCTGATGGTGAAGGCAATATATTTCCATCCGGTAACTTGGTTGACCAATTAGATGTCCCGGGCATAGGCTCATTTAAAGTAACCATGATCAACGCCGGTATTCCAACGCTATTTTTGAATGCCGATGAACTAGGCTATTCTGGTGCTGAATTACAAGATGCGATCAACAATGATGAAGCCGCATTGGTAAAATTTGAGACTATCAGAGCTTATGGCGCGGTTAAAATGGGCCTTATCTCTGCCATTGATGATGCTGTTGCTAGACAACACACCCCGAAAATTGCCTTTGTCTCCGCCCCCCAAAACTATATTTCATCAAGCGGTAAACAAATTAATTGTGCAGATATCGATTTGAACGTTCGCGCGTTGTCTATGGGTAAATTACATCACGCTATGATGGGCACAGCAGCTGTTGCAATTGCCACTGCTGCTGCTATCCCTGGCACGTTAGTTAACTTAGCTGCAGGCGGCGGTGAACGTCAGACAATTACGTTCGGCCATCCGTCCGGCATTTTAAAAGTAGGCGCTAAAGCGCAATATAAGCGAGGCCAATGGCAAATTGATCGGGTTATTATGAGTCGCAGCGCGAGGATTCTGATGGAAGGAAATGTTCGGGTTCCCCCCCCACAAACCTGATTTAGGTTATCGACGTCACGATAACGTATTAAGCTATAAAAAAGCATAAACAGTCATACGCGCTAAACGCATGACTTTTATTTTATTGAAATATTTATGGCTATATTAATTCCTAATAATCATATATTTTAGAGCGAGTACATGACATCTTATGTTGATAACGTCTCAAATTAATAATATCGTCGTTTAAAGTGCATGCATCTTCAACACAACAAGGAAGCAATATGGCAGATCCAACTTATACGCCCCCAAAGATTTGGACTTGGGATTCAGAAAGTGGAGGCCGGTTTGCCAATATAAATCGCCCTATTGCAGGACCAACATCTGACAAAGATTTGCCCGTTGGGAAGCATCCTTTGCAGCTATATTCACTTGCAACACCTAATGGTGTAAAAGTAACGATGATGCTGGAAGAGCTGTTAGTAAAAGGTTTTAAAGAAGCAGAATACGATGCCTATCTAGTTAACATTATGGAGGGGGATCAATTTACCAGCGGCTTCGTTGGTGCAAACCCTAACTCTAAAATACCAGCATTAGTTGACCACAGTACATCACCGCCGACTCGCATATTTGAGTCGGGCTCAATCCTGCTATATTTAGCAGATAAATTCGATGCATTTTTATCAAAAGATCCAGTTCAACGAGCAGAAACAATGTCATGGCTTTTTTGGCAGATGGGCAGTACTCCAATGCTTGGTGGAGGTTTTGGTCACTTCTACGCATACGCGCCTGAAAAGTATGAGTACCCAATTGACCGCTATGCAATGGAAGTAAAGCGGCAAATGGACGTCTTAGATCGTCAATTAGCTGAAAACGAGTTTATCAGTGGCAGCGAATACACAATTGCTGATATGGCCATTTGGCCATGGTATGGCGGTCTAGCGTTGGGTAAATTGTATGAAGCAGGTGAGTTTTTGCAAGTTGAAGAGTATAAAAACGTACAACGCTGGACTAAAGCTATTGATGCGCGCCCACAAGTTAAGCGTGCAAAAATGGTTAATCGAACTTGGGGCGACCCTGCCGGTCAGCTGCATGAGCGCCATGACGCAAGCGACTTTGAAAACAAGACTCAAGATAAGCTTGCTTAACTATTTACGCTAAAAACCACTGCCGGTTGTTAACACTTAATGAATCAGGCTGATCATACAGCCTGATTCTTGGGGTTATATTTTATCAAAAAGCGCTTTATTTAACGGTTGTTGCATTACCGTTGTGATTTGTTCGGCTGGCATCGGTTTACTAAAATAGTACCCTTGAATAATGTCGCAGTGAAAACGATTTAATGTTTCAAGCTGCTCCGATGTTTCAACTCCTTCAGCAATAACAGTTAGTTTTAGTTTGCTTGCCAGCGCGATAATTGCTTCAACAATTGCGGCATCATCAGGGTCTGAATCAATGGTAGTGATAAATGAGCGATCAATTTTGAGCGTATTTATTGGAAATCTTTTCAAATAACTAAGTGATGAATAACCCGTACCAAAGTCGTCGACAGCAATGCCCACACCCATATCACGAAGCTGATTTAAACGAGTAATATTTTGATCGACATCATTCATAATTGCGCCCTCGGTCAATTCAACTTCCAACAATGACGCGGGTAATCCACTGTCATCAAGCGCTCGTTTTATCATATTCAGCAGCGAGGCACGCTTAAACTGAATACTCGATAAATTTACCGACATTTTAAAATCTTGCATACCAGCCTCCATCCAAGCTTTTGCTTGAATACAGGCTTTACGCATGACCCACTCACCTAAATCGTTTATCATCCCCGAATCTTCTGCAACGGGAATAAATTCAGTAGGCGTTACATCACCGAGTTCGGGACTATTCCAACGCAATAACGCTTCCACGCCAATAATTTCCCTCTTCTTCAAGCAAACCTGAGGTTGATATTGCAATGAAAACTCATCATTATTTAAGGCTTCGCGCAGACAACCTTCTATTCTTAAAAACTTCATCGCGTTTTCATTCATCGATTCCGCATAGAAACGGTAGCCATTGCGACCCATGTCCTTTGCATAATACATCGCAATATCAGCGTGCTTTTTGAGTTCACTCAAATTTTCGCCATCTCTCGGATACATGGCAATACCGATACTTGGTGTTAATGCAACTTCGTAGTCATCAATTGAAAGTAATTCAGATATACAATTTACTAATGATTCAGCAACTACCTTCACGTCATTATCGTTTGGGTTATTGTTCACCAGGATCATAAACTCATCACCACCTAATCGAGAAACCTCAATTTCAGTAATATTATGCAGAGCTTTAGGTATACATTCATTATCTTTCGCACACTGCAGAATTTTCTCGCTTATTTTTTTAAGTAACTTGTCCCCAAACTCATGACCGAGGGTATCGTTAATGCGCTTAAAGTTATCTAAGTCTATGTACATGATACAAAGATTTTGTTGCTCTTTAGCAGCAAGCTGAATTGCGTTTTCTAACCGTTCGTCGAGGCTTTGCCTATTTGGTAGCCCGGTTAAGGAATCGAAATAAGCTAAACGGCGCATCTTTTCTTCGCTTTGCTTTAAACTATTGAAAGTTTCACTACCTTTAAGCATGTAACGAACTCTGTGCGCAACCATCGGCCATCTTATTGGCTTAGGAAGGAAATCCGTTGCGCCATGCTTATAAGCGTTCTCAATAGATAATATATCATCAGCTCCAGTCACCATTAAAATAGGTATATCTTTCCCTCGAGGGTGTTTTCTGATTTCAGCACAAACCTCGAATCCACTGAGCATTGGCATATGCACATCCAGCAGCACAATATGAGGTTCATGCTTTAGATATAGTTTTAACGCATCGGCGCCATTGGCCGCGGTCAATACATTGAGATTATCACTACTTAACGTTTCTTCCATTAGTAACAAGTAGGTTGGGTCATCATCACAGACCAATACAGTCACTTCCGTGTCACTATTAAGCGAGCGTTTAGTCATACATCTTCTCAATTAATATTTGTAAACTTTGTAGTGACTTCTCGTAAACATCTTGAAGTTCATCTAATGTTTCGGCGTCATCTATCGATTCGTTAGTTTTAGCTGCTATTTCAATAGCTAACAAAAGCTGAGTAAATACTATTGTTCCCACGTTCCCAGAAAGTGATTTCATTGCGTGGGCTAGTTCCATTGCAGTTTTTCTGTCGCTGCTTTTACAAGCTTCAACTAACGCAGGCATCTGTTCGACCATGACCGTTTTAAAAGAATCTGCCACCCTTAAGTAGAGTTTCTTGCCCGTTCGCGCTTCAATTTCGCGAATACTTTGAACCGCATCAGCGTCAATCAAATGATCAAGTTCAATGCTTAACTTGGGCGGAGAGGCTGATGGTGAGCCCAACGACCTAATTTCCATTTGTTTTTCTGGAATATTTTCAGCAATCATACTGAATAATTTCGACGCTGTGAATGGCTTCAGCATAAAATCATTCATACCTATCTCTAGGCATAATCCTTTTTCTTCATCGAATACGCCAGCAGTTAAGGCAATAATAGGCGTTGGCTCGGACTGTCCGGTAGACTTTTCATTTTCACGAATAATACAGGTTGCCGTTAATCCATCCATGATCGGCATATGTAAATCCATAAAAATAAGGTCATAGCGGTTCTTTCGAGTTAAGTCGACCGCAATTTGACCATTACTCGCAATATCAACTTCACAACCAAACATCTCCAGCATAGTAACAGCGACATCTTGGTTGGCTACAACATCTTCAACTAAGAGTATTTTAGCGCTGAAACGGGAATTATTCTCGGTTAACTGACTTATTTCAGCCGATGATTCAGGTCCGTCATTTTCAAGGTTGCTTGCATATAATATTTCAGCGCGCACAGCATCTAGTCTGATTGGCTTTTCTATGCGGCGTAATCCGAACTCATTAACGGCATCAGCCTTTTCGGTAGTTCGTAAAAGTACACAGTAGTCTGTATTTTCAAGCGTTGTTGAAATAAATGCACGATTTAACAAAAAGTCACCATGATCGATGAATACAAGCGCATGGTCTGCCGGAGCGATATTATCGCGCAAAGCCTCAATTGTTGTTTGTAAGGCCTCGACGTTTAGACGCTCGAACGTGTTCAGCATCATTTTTGCAGCCGTATTATTTGTGCAAACCAATAAAATTGGTCGCATGTTTAAATTTTCGACTTTGGAAACAGCAAAAGGCTTCTTTTTGGGTAAAGTAATTGGGATGCGGACTGTAAACGTAGTACCCACACCGAGGATAGATTCAACCTCAATTTTCGCCAGCATTTGCTCAACTATTTTACGCGTAATCGATAATCCTAAGCCAGTACCACCAAAGTTTCTGGTCGTTGTCGAATCAGCCTGCTGAAACTCATTAAATATTTTATCAAAATGCTCTTTTTCTATACCTATGCCTGTATCGGTAACCGCAATTTGAATCTCATTGTCCACAAAGTTAACATCCAAATTGATACTTCCCTTGGATGTAAACTTGATGGCATTATTTAGCAAATTAGACACAACTTGGCGCAATCTGTGAACATCGCCCATAATATAATTGGGGCAGCCTTTGGAAATAGTATAGCCTAGTTCCAATTCTTTCTCAGACGCTCTCACTGAAAACAAAAACAACAGTTCTTCAATCAAAGCATGAAAATCGAATTCATGATTTTCGAGTTCTATCTTATCGGCCTCGATTTTTGACAAATCGAGAATATCGTTAATGAGCTGCAAAAGGCTTCCGCCCGCTCGACTAACTGCATTCGCGTAACGCTTTTGGTTTTCATTTAGCGGAGATGATAAAAGGAGTTCACTCATACCAATGATGCTATTCATTGGCGTCCTAATTTCATGACTCACTATTGCCAGGAAGTTCGATTTAGCTTGAGCAGCTTTAATGGCTAGATCTTTCGCTTTACTCGTTTCGTCTACAGCATCTGCTAATTGATTATTTGCTAGCTCAAGTTCAGAAGTCCTTAAATTGACCTCTTTTTCAAGTTGTAAGCTGTATGCGATTTGCTTTAGTTTTTTACGCTGCGCCATCGTAAATAGACGATAGGCAATAAAAACAACAATCCAAAAGTAAGTTAAATAGGCAATAGCAGAGCGATAAAAAGGTGGATTTACCAATACAGGAATTTCTAAAATATCGTCAGACCAAATTCCATCGTTATTGCTACCTCTCACTTGAACAACATAAGACCCATCTGTTAAATTAAGACTGACTTGATTTGAATTATCCAAGTCAATCCAGTCACTCTCGTCAGCACTTAAACGATACTGATAAAGGTTATAATCAGGACGAGTAAAATCGAGAGCTGCAAAACTAAAACCAAAGTTAGCTTCGTCATAATCAAGCTCTATAACACCCTCACTATTGAATGCACGTTCGATGGGTATTGATTCGTTTAATCGACGGTAAGCTGTGAGAACGACTGGCGGTTT